>Ga0078972_1001215_pt1 | contig 99356 bp, 128 predicted proteins | sample YelNatPaOPGAMG01_FD_67568 | JGI IMG/M metagenome (GOLD analysis project Ga0078972, IMG submission 67568) | Hot spring thermophilic microbial communities from Obsidian Pool, Yellowstone National Park, USA - OP-RAMG-01 (SPADES assembly) (version 2) | ecosystem: Environmental > Aquatic > Thermal... | reverse complement strand
GCGAGTGCGGCATGAGCCGCACTCGCTAGTCTTCTGATACGTTAAGACCTAAAGAGAAGTCTCGATAGGCGGTAGTATATAGCTTTTGTTATCGACCTCTATAACGAGATTGATAACAATTTTTTTCTTGGAGACGTCTTGAGAGAAAGACATCTCTCTTACTGTAAGACCTGTGATTTGTCGTTCTAAGTCTAGTTTGAGTTCTTGGGCTAGCATTCCGCTAGTGTCTTCTTCTAACTGCCTAAATTCATATAAGTAAAGATTCGAGCCTAACTCTCTAGCTCTGAAGATCGAACCTTTTGGTGTACGTAAGATAGCAAACAATTGCTGAATAACACGCTTAACGTCTGTCAATACTGTTTTGAGATCATGACGTAGATAGTCGATGTCTGTTGCTTGTGTTTTGAGTGTTTGAGAGATAAGTTCTCTCTTCAGAAAGATGTTACTCATACTTCATTTCTTCCCTGCTAAAAGTAGTTTTAGTTGTTCTAATGCATTAGTAGATCGAAGGTCAACTTTTCTATGTCTACCTTTCTTGCCGAATGCATTTACAAGCCAAAGTGGAACGAGTTGAGATTTCACTAGACCTGTTTCTTCCTCTATTTTGTTAAGTTCTACTAATAGAGAGTCCAATTGACGAGGAGTCATCCACCAAATATCTGTTAGTTTGAAGAAGTAGATAGCTGTCGCGGGTAGTTTCCAATTAACGCGCTCCTGGAATAACACTCTCCAGCAGATATCGAAAAAAGTTGAGTTCGACTTTTGACTGCTTCTTACACTTCTTACAATTGAATGGTATAGTGAATGTAAGTGTATACGGAGACGGCTGAGGATTCACTTTTTCGTTGAACTCTTTGAGTGGAACTTCTCCAGTGAGGTTACTTAACATATCTAGCCAAGGAGCAATCTTCTCTGTTTCTGTGTAGCTAGGCCGTTTATAGTTTTTGTTTTGGTATTTCACTTCTTCGATAGTAGCAAACTTAGCTGCAGCTAATTGTTTTTCAGATACTAGATCTTCTGCTGTAGTTTGCGTAAGAATTATCAGTTGATCGTCGAATGTAATATACGGATGAAGTACTACTTCCAACCCGGTTGAGAGTACAACATTCGTATTCGAGAAAATATCAACACCTTCGGTGTTGACTTGTCCTGATAATTCTATCTTATCTAAATTGACTATTATCTCCGGATTTGGTATGTTGCAGTTAGGGCATGTAACAGTTAGTTTGAGCTTTGGACCGTAAGTGTCATAGTATATACCATAACAAATAACATGCAGATCGTTTTCTGTTGTCTGCTTAAGCCAAGCAGATAAAGGTATCTCGCTCTGAATAGCGTTATGACATATCTCTGCTAAGCGTGTGAATTTTGTATAGAGCGATTGATTTTCAATTAGCAGAGAAGATTGAAGCATAAGTTCTTCTTTGAGAGTTAGCCCGCGTACATTAACTTTTTTACCAGAAGAAGGTAACAATACTTCAAACATTTTCGCCTCCCTAGAAAAGTTACTCTAAGACTAACAGAAGTCTTAGATTTTTTGCTTTCTAAGGGATTGTTCCTTCTTCGGGTAGTTGATATAAGACGAGTGTGCTTCTTAAGCAGCCGCTACTGTTGCTGCAGTTGAAAGTGAGCCTAAACATTGAACTATCGTGCTTATTACACGATATATGACTTCAACGAGAACTGCAATAGAAACGAATAGATTGACGATCGTACGAGTTACGGCTTCTATACGACGAGGAGTTTCTTTGGTAGATGTGTTTTCGCTATCAGCTATCTCTTCAGATGTAATAGTATTTTTTGCGTCGAGTTCGTTACTGATTTGGTTGTTGATTTGATTGCTGATTTGGTTGACGAGCTTCTCGATAGCATCAACGATATTCGCTACGATCCGTTTTGCGGTATCCACAAGAGATGAAAACCAATTCATATTTTCACCACCTTTCTACGGTAGATTCTAGACTTAGAACTAATAAATCACAAGTAAGCTTACAGTGTGTTACAAAGCATCCTTGACTGCTCTCCGTAGTCGTTTGAAGTACTGTTTTTGTTTTGGAGTAAGTTGTGTGTGAACTAGTGCGTAGTCGATAGCTTTGAGCATTCGTTTGAGTTCGTGTTCGAGTTCTTCATCTTGAATTTGTATTGAATGAGTACGTAGTTGATCAATAAGTGTATATTCAACGAGATCGGGAAATATACTTTTACTCTCTAAGAGTATTTCAGCAAGATTGTTAGTCTTCATTTTTTATACTCCTATTGACGATTTACGTTCGTTTGTTATACAGTGAGACGACCACACTTGACACACCTACGTAGTATTCGTACTTGCTGTACTTCAGGATCGAATATACTAAACTCTTCCCAAATGTGGTCACACTGTTCGTTTATAGTCTCTTCTTTTGACGTACAAAACGGACAAATGAGTATGGCTGGAGAAAATACTCTGGAACATTTAGGACAAATCCACCCAAATTTTCTTGGTGATGCTTCTTCTAACATTTACGTCCCTCCTTCCATCGGACGAGTTTTGCGCGTATACAAGTCGCTTCTTCTTGTGTAAGCCAAATATAAGAGCTGATATAATGTTGTAGTTGAGGAAATATGCTCGAGATAATCACGTCGAGCGGTTCAGAGTATTCGTCCGTATCTTCACTAAGACGTTTTTCATATGTCTCCGAGCGTAGATAAATTACGGTCCAGTCTGAATCGATATCTCCTTGTTGATATTCAATATCAGGGATAATATCCCTCAATACTCGGACTAGAGTCTCTCCAATTTTAATGTTGATGTGATTTGTAAGTTCGAGTGAATCCGTGTAGAGTTCACTTAACGCAATAAAACTATTAGCATCCTCTACTTTTTTTTTAGCACAAATACGTTTGTATAAATTAGTTAATCTTTCTAGAAGGCGTACTCCTTTCATTTTATCTCCTGCGTTCTACATAGTTTTTCTACCTCGTCTATGATCGCACTCTCAAGCTTCTCCACTTTCTTAGTAATCTCTTCGTAAGGAATGTCTCTCTTTATTGACGTAGGCAAGAAACTATAGAAGTCAGGAGCAAGTTTGTATAGTCCTAGTTTTTTTGTTGTCACGTTGTCGAAGTTACTGAGTAAGATACTTATGACTTCGTTACAACGTTCGTAAGTTGATATGGCGTGTTTTCTGAGATGTTCTGCGCCTTCGTATACGTCTTGAGTTTTTGCTATTCTGACTGCAACCTCAATTTGCTCTTTCAGTTCCGCAAAAGTTTTCTTTATGATATCTATCGTATCCGTAGGATTCACGTTCGGATTCGCTTCAGGCTCGTCTTCTGGTATCTGTAACTTTATGCTACGTGTGAGCATGTCTGCGTGTTGCTTACAGAATAAGCCGTTAGGTCCGTATCCTCTCTTTCGACCGCATTGTTTTGACAGTTTTGTTTTTTCGTCGATAGTAGATACAATACATCGTGTAGTGTCTTCTGGAATTCCTCTAGGTTCACCCGCCCATTTACCATACCATCGCATCATTCCTCCTCTCACGTCTAAAGTTTGTCTATTTGATTTGTTAGTTTTCGCGATTTCTAGTACTGTAGACGATGACGTTCTCAGATTCAGTTATTAACTCGGGATCATGTGTTATGATGAGTATACGTAAATCAAGCGTTTGGCATAATTGGGACAAGAAGTTAGTTACTGCTGGCTTATACTCGCGGGAGAGATATCGTAAAGGCTCATCGAGTACTAACAACGGTGCTCTAGAAGAGATAGCCCAGAGACTAAGTCTAAGACCCAAACTTATGAGATCTAAGACTCCACCCCCAAGTTCGTACTTCGGATCGAACTCAATACCATTCTTTAGGATCTTGAACTTCAATTTGTCTTCTTCGATAGTTGCAGTGAAACTATACTCTGGCCCGAGTATTTGTATAAGAGAGTTAACGATCGAAGTTGATATCTCGATTGTCTCTTTGATTATATTTGTTTTTACAGCTTTGAGATAGTCGGCAGCTTTTTGTAGTTTCTCCATCAGTTCTTGCGTTTGTTGGATTCTCGTGGATAGCTCATTCGTTTGTGTTCTCAGATGATTGAGATAAATCGTAAGATCTTTATACATTTTTCCTCCAGCACTATTTCTTAACTGCAAACAATCCTTCTTCTGTCTTGAGAAGTGAGTAGTCGTAGTGTATATCTGTAGCAAGCTCTATGTCCATTTTTCCATCTTCGTCTTTTAGGACTACAAATGCCTCAAGTCCATTTGGGTCTATGAGAAACTTGTACATACGCGTAGGATTTTTATATACAGTACGTTCACCTATTATGTGCACTCTTATTACTCTGAACTTTTTCACTTTGTACCTCTTACTTTTTATTAATATAATATTCTGTCTATAGATGGCTCGTATGCGCTTAATAGCTGTACGATATTCTCGTACTCGCTCTCAGAAAGGTGTCCTGCCAAATAATAGTTGTTAGTTACAGATAGTATGTATAGAGCTGCATACGTAATACTATCGTATGTCGTATAGTAGTCGATCGCTTTTGAGATTTCGTGTCTGGGAAGCCATCTATGGAGCTTACTAAATAACTCATGAGCCATTCCGTTCTCCTTGAAACGATCTCGTTTTTATTAGATTCGTATATGCAACTAACATTTCTTTCTTTTGTATGAGAGCGTTAACGATCGCTTCGATGATCAACATATCTTCTTTGACGTTAATGAGTTCTTCGTTCGCTTGCTTCCAACGTTCGTCGCTCATGACAGCTTCCTCGACTGCTTTTTCTGTTACTTTCGTTAGTTTTTCTCTGTATTCTCTACCAAGTGTTGCTTCGAGTGCTTGCAATTCTACTTTCTTTATATCATATTTAGCTCTGAGAGCCGCAAGTCGAACTGCGTAGTTTGCGAATAACGCTCCTTGTTCTAACATGCACTTGTCGAGATTTTCTTCAGTAATTCGTAACTCATTCTCAATAAGTTGATGTATCTCATTTATTTTCATTTTTGCTGTCCTCCTCCGTAGTTAGAGTATAAAATTGTTTCCAGTAGAATACATCTGCAATGAAAACATACATTACGAGTAGACAGTAGACGAACTCAAGTAGCTCAAAAGGAATGACTCCTTCAATCATTCTTATCAAGATGAAGTTAGTGAGCGCCATTATCACGATTCGTACGCCTTTCTCGAAGATAGTTAAGTGATGTGGACGGACGATGTCTATTACATTTATAGTTCCTATGATCAAGAGCCAAACGATATCCGCTATTCGTATTTGTGAAGGCTCGTCTGAAGCTGCTTGTAGAAGTACTCCCAACAAAGATAGAATTATTATAGTCCGTTTTAATGCTTCCAATCCGGGTTTCATATTGTTCCTCTTACTTTTTCTTTAGTGAAGAGCACATCTAACGGTTGGATATGCTCTTCACTAGTATTTTATTGAGTGTATACGGATAGTTTCTAAAAGATCAGAATTGTTACACAAACATTGTCGCAAAGTCTACACCATCTATAGCACTCAAGTCGCTTCTACTTCCACTTAAGTTGCCCACTTGATTTGTAGTTCCACTATCGAATGGAAACTGAAAGCGGTCTATAGTAGAGAGATTATCACTCTTATTCCATCCGCTGCATACATATCCGTGTATGCTACTATTATTGGCACTCAGGAACGCTCTACGTCCACTCAAATTACCTACTTGATTTGCTGTACCACTATCAAAAGGAAACTGAAAGCGGTCTATAGTAGAGGAGGGGTAATAACTACTATCAATTCCACCACATACGTAACCATATGTACTACTGTTGTTAGCACTTAGCCAACCTCTGCTTCCACTCAAGTTACCTACATAATTTGCTGTACCATCATCAAATGGAAACTGGAAGCGGTCTATGGTAGAGTTGCAACTACCACTGCCACATACATATCCGTGTGTGCTACTGTTGTTAGCACATAGTCTGCTTTTGTTTTCGCTCAGATTGCCTATATGTTTTGCAGTACCACTATCGAATGGAAACAGAAAGCGGTCTATGATAGAGAGATCGTTATGACTGCTATAACCGCTATTCCATCCTCCGTATACATATCCGCGTGTGCTACTATTGTTGGCACATAGTCTGTTTCTATCTTCGCTCAGATTGCCTACCTGATTTGTGGTACCACTATCGAACGGAAACTGGAAGCGATCTATAGTAGAGATACGACTACCACCACATATATATATATCCGTATGTACTACTATTGTTAGCACTTGAAGCAAATCTACTCTCCCTCAAATTACCTACTTGATTTGTGGTACCGTTATCGAATGGAAACTGAAAGCGGTCTATAGTAGAGAGACGGTTATAGCTATCCCAACCTCCACATGCGTAACCATAGTTAGATCCTGGTCCATATCGTTGTGCTGTTGAATTTGAGTCTGTATACATTATTACGCTCTCCATTTTAGAGATTCTTATACGTTTTGTTTATTGTTTTATTAGCTTTACAATTACACAAACATTGTTACGAAGTCTACGCCATCTGTAGCACTCAGCGCACTTCTTTTTCCACTCAAATTGCCTACATAATTTGCAGTACCACCATCGAATGGGAATTGGACGCGATCTATAGTAGAGTAGTGGTAGCAGTCGAGACTACCCTGATGCATCTGGAAACTATAATATCCTCCGCATACATATCCGTGTGTGCTACTATTATTAGCGCCCGACCAGCTTCTACTCCCACTCAAATCACCTACCTGACTTGCAACACCATCATCGAATAGAAATTGGAAGCGGTCTATGATAGGGACGTGACCACAGCTTACACTCCATCCGCCGTATACATAACCGTACGTACTACTATTGTTAGCACTTAAGCTCTCTCTACTTCTACTTAACTTACACACAAAATCTGCAGTACCACTATCGAATGGAAACTGGAATCTGTCTATAGTAGAGAGATTGTTACGACTATATCCTCCGCATACATAACCATGTGTACTACTATTGTTGGCACTAACCCGTTCTCTACTTCCACTTAAATTACCTATTTGATTTGCAGTACCACTATCAAACGAAAACTGGAAGCGGTCTATAGTAGCGAGATAGTAGTTACTATTATATCCTCCGCTTACATATCCGTGTGTGCTACTATTATTAGCTCCCGACCAGCATCTAAGTCTACACAAATTGCCTACATAATTTGTTGTACCCTCATCAAATGGAAACTGAAAGCGGTCTATGATAGAGGTCCATGAGGCTGAGGTCCATAAGACGAAAGTTCGTGTGACTGCAATTCCTCCGCATACATATCCGTACGTACTACTATTGTTAGCACTTGAGTCATATCTACGTCTACTTAAGTTGCCAACTTTATTCGCAGTACCACTATCGAATGAAAATTGGAAGCGGTCTATAGTAGAGTAAGAACTATATCCGCGTGATCCGCCACATACATAACCATAATTAGATCCTGGTCCATATTGTTGTGTTGTTGGATTTTGCATATTACGCCCTCCATTTTGGAGATTTTTTGTACGTTTTTTGTTTGTTGTTTTGTTAGCTTACAATTACACAAACATTGTTACGAAGTCTACGCCATCTGTAGCACTCAGCGCACTTCTTCTTCCACTCAAATCACCTACGTAGTTTGTAGTACCACCATCGAATGGAAATTGAACGCGATCTATAATAGAGAAATTGTCACTCTTATTCCATCCTCCGCATACATAACCGTATGTGCTACTATTATTAGCACTCAAATCGCTTCTACTTTCACTCAAATTGCCTACCCGATTTGTAGTACCATCATCAAATGGAAATTGGAAGCGGTCTATGGTAGAGATCCATGAGAAGACTGAAGTTCCTCCACATACATAACCGTATGTGCTACTATTGTTAGCACTTAGCCATTCTCTGCTTCCACTCAAATTACCTACATGACTTGCCGTACCACTATCAAATGGGAATTGGAAGCGGTCTATGGTAGAGAAAATGTGAGAGCTATCCCATCCGCCATATACGTAACCATAGTTAGACCCCGGACCGTATCGTTGTGCTGTCGATTCTGTATACATATACATTTTTTTAGATACTTAGTAAATATTGTCTCTTATTATTCATACAAACATCGTTACAAAGTCTACACCATCTACAGCGCTTAATGCATCCCTACTTCCACTTAAATTACCTACATAACTTGTAATGCTACTATCAAACGGAAACTGGAAGCGGTCTATAGTAGAACTGAAATCATCACTTCCACCACCACATACATAACCATATACGCTACTATTGTTAGCACTTGAGCAACTGTTATTCCTACTCAAATTACCTACATGATTTGCAGTGCCACTATCAAAAGGAAACTGAAAGCGATCTATAGTAGAGAGAGTGCCATTATAATGATTATACCCACCACATACATAGCTGTGTGTGCTACTGTTGTTAGCACTTAACCATTCTCTACTTACGCTCAAATTACCTACTTGATTTGCAGTACCACTATCGAATGGAAATTGGAAGCGGTCTATAGTGGAGTACACGTCTACGATTTGGTATCCACCCCTAAATCCTCCGCATACATAACCGTATGTGCTACTATTGTTAGCACTCAAGTCACTTCTACTTCCACTTAGGTTGCCTACTTGATTTGTAGTTCCACTATCGAATGAAAATTGGAAGCGGTCTATGATAAAGAGATAGTTATTGTAGTATCCGTAATCACCGCCACATACGTAACCGTACGTGCTACTATTATTGGCGGCTGATGCACTCCTACGTTTGCTTAAATTACCAACTTTATTTGCAGTACCGCTATCAAATGGAAACTGAAAGCGGTCTATAGTAGAAACCGTAGTATCATTATATCCACTGTCTCCACCATATACATACCCGTACGTACTACTATTATTAGCGCTTGAGCCACGTCTGCGTCTACTTAAGTTACCAACTTTATTTGCAGTACCACTATCAAACGGAAATTGGAAACGGTCTATAATAGAGTACCAAGATGCTTTATTTCCGTCTCCACTATATCCTCCGCATACATAACCATAATTTGATCCTGGTCCATATTGTTGTGTTGTTGAATTTGCATCTGCTATATACATTATACACCTCTCTATTTTTAGAGACTTAATTTGTTGTCTCTTATTCATACAAACATTGTCACGAAGTCTACACCATCTATAGCACTCAAGTCGTTTCTACTTCCACTCAAATTGCCTATCTGACTTGCTGTACCACTATCGAATGGAAATTGAAAGCAGTCTATAATGGAGAGAGGATCACCAATCCATCCACCACATACGTAACCGTGTGTGCTACTATTATTAGCACTTAATAACGTTCTACTTCCACTCAAATTACCCACTTGATTTGCTGTACCACTATCAAATGGAAACTGAAAGCGATCTATGGCAGAAAGAATGCCATTACTACTATGCCCACCACATACATATCCGTACGTACTACTATTGTTAGTACTTAAGCCTGTTCTATCCTCACTTAAATTGCCTACCTGACTTACTGAGCCATTATCGAATGGAAATTGGAAACGGTCTAAGATGCTATACCAACTACCACATACATAACCGTATGTACTACTATTGTTAGCACTCGACCAACTTCTACGTCTACTCAAATTGCCTATCAGATTTGCTGTACCTTCATCAAACGGAAATTGAAAGCGATCTATAGTAGAAATCCAGAAGATTTCTGTTCCACCACATACATAACCATGTGTACTGCTATTATTGGCGCATAGTTGTTTTCTGTTCCTACACAAATTACCTACGTGGTTTGCAGTACCGCTATCAAATGGAAACTGAAAGCGGTTTATGACTGAGAGGATTTGACTACTATATCCTCCGCATACATAACCGTATGTACTACTATTATTAGCACTTGACTCTTTTCTACTTCCACTCAGATTGCCCACCTGATTTGTTGTACCACTATCAAATGGAAACTGGAAGCGATCTATGGTAGAGAAATAGTTACTACTACGTGATCCTCCACATACATAACCATAATTTGATCCAGGTCCATATCGCTGTGTCGTTAGATTTGAGTTTGTACACATATACACTCCTCATTTTGGAGATTTTTTGTACGTTTTTGTGTTTTGTTTATTATCTTATTAGTTACAATTACACAAACATTGTTACGAAGTCTACGCCATCTGTAGCACCTAATAACGCTCTATCTTCGCTTAAGTTGCCTACCAGATTTGTTGTACCATTATCAAATGGAAATTGGACGTGGTCTATGGTAGAGAGATAGTAGTTGGAATCTTCACCTCCGCATACATAACCGTATGTACTGCTATTGTTAGCACTTGAGAAACGTCTATTTCCACTTAAATTACCAACTTTATTTGCAGTTCCACTATCGAATGGAAATTGGAAACGGTCTATAGTAGAGATACTGTAAAAGCCTCTATAACCGCCATTCCAACCTCAACCATAGTTAGATCCAGACCCATATCGTTGTGTTGTTGAATTTGAGTCTGTATACATTATACGCCCTCCATTTTTTTAGGGATTTTTGTATGCTCTTTTTCGTCAACTTGTAGTTAGTGATGTTGCAAGATCTGAGAATATTTGTTGGTATACTTTTCTTAGTCGAAGGTGTTCTATGAGCGTATCATCATCGATTTCGTCGTATAGTAGATCAGCAAGATCGTTCTCGTCGTCGGTATTGAGAATCTGTGAAGCTATCGTAGGATCTAATTCGTATGTATCAAGAATATCACTTGTTGCTAAAAGAATGAACATTGTTGACTGAAGTTCAATGTCTACGTAGAGATTAGGTGACTTCCATAGTACATCGATGTTAGGAACGCTTACCTTCGATTTTGCGAATAGCTGCTCTATGTTGCTTTTAACTAACTCAGTCACTGGTTGCGTATTCTGACAGATCGTAAGTCTTATGTACGGCTTACCTTCTTTCGAAATATAAGTCCACCCGGATGGAAAATATCTTTCTAATGTTTTTGGTTCTCTCGTAAAGAGATAGCGGAGTATGTACTTCTCTAATCTATTTTCAATTACGCTTTCCGCGATTGCTCGAACTTCCGGTTTTCGTTCGTATAGTTCTTTAAGAGGTATCATCTTCTTACTCTCCTTTCGTTGTTTGATTAATTGAGACGGCATTGGAAGATTTAAGTACTTTGCATACTGACTTGCGACTTCGAATGAAAACGGATAGTCAGGGAAATGTTTTACAAAGAGAGCATGTACGCTAGGCCGCGAATAACATGTTTCGTAGCTTAAGAACTCGTCTATGAGATTCTGCCACTTCGTTTCGAAGTCGGGGTATTCGAATCCCAATGCGAGTTCAAGTAACTTGCCCGGAAGGCCTAGTTTCTTAGCTCGTGTCCTCCAATTTGTAGGTAGTTCGAATCTCCGTATAGCACCCGCTAATGTATAACCCCGTAGGTGTAATTCCAAAGCTTTATGATATCTATGTACGAATTCTTCATCGGACATTCGCATTAATATACCTCCATTTATCTTATAACATGTCTATACGAAGACGGAAATCGTATACAATAGTCCTCGAGGAAGTCTTGTAATCTTCCCCGAGGTAATTTTGTAGTCGTATTGATATAGTAAGAATGTATAGTGTATGTTCGCTTACTACAATTGATAGTTATTATTCCGGGATATGTCATTCCGTCTCTAGTTTCTATACGAACAGGCATATCGAATATTGGTTGCTCTGTAAGAAGATGATATCCTGAGTCTTGTATCGTAACTTTGACATAGCGTGTTTCGATTGTATGTAATTGTGAGAAGAATGAGATAGCCGGAGTCGTAGCATACGAGACGATAGTAAGAGTGGCGGTTATACAAAGAAGTATTATAATTATATCCGATAGAGTTAGTTGACGTCTTTTTCTTCCCATGTGACAGTTAGTTCCTTCTTAAGAAGAAGATTGTAGTCGGAGTATACTCTAACACTAATATCCTTTTTGTTTGGACCTAAACTAATAAGTGCAACTTCTTCTTCGATCGCTGACTCAATAGCTACAGGATCGTAGTATTTCAAGTCTGTACTGCCAATATTTGGTTCTAGTATGTAAGTGTTAGGATTAACATCATCCTTCATACGAACGATTCTTAGTGTCACTTCATCGTCAACGATATCATATAAGATTACGTATATATTATCTCTTAAGGATTTTTCTTGTGGCTGTTTGTCATTTGAAGTCATTGATAGGATCCTCCTTTTTCAAAGATTTGTGCCGAATGCTTAGTTGATAGCTAAACATTCGGCACTCTTATAACTAAAACATTTCGTACTCTTCTACTATTCTGGTGTCTGTCCGTCGCTTTTAGCTAGTACTTTAATGGGCTCTAGACCGGTGAACTCTTTGACGTTGCATCCTTCTATCTCGTTCTCTCCAGTCTTCTTTGGTAATAAGATGTCTCTGTAGACGATATGTAGATAATCTCCGTTGTAGTTTTCTTCTTGGAGCTTCTTTCTTATGAATTCGATGTTCCATAATACCTTCTTTCGTATGCCCTCGGGTAATTGTGCTATAGCACCAAACGTTCCTGTATCTACTCTACCCATCGTACGGAGCTGTACTTCTGCATCCTTTGTGAAATACATTACAAAGTATACCATTTCAGCTTCTTCAAAGCTCAGACCGCTTTCTTCTACTTCTTTCTTAAGACGGTCTATTAGTGTTTGATGCATCGCTACTTTCAACATTGCATCTTTTACTAAGTGAATTGCGTTCTCAAGGTCTCTTTGCTTCTTTTCGAGTTCGTATCTTAACTTACCTATTCGAAGTTCTAGTCTCCGTCTCTCAAAGTCATCTGTTACGGATGCGAGCTCGTTCTCGAGCTCTTCGAGTCTCAATTTCGTCTGCTCTACTTTATAATATGCTTCTGCGTGTCCATCTTTTGCGGCATAGAGTGCTCTCAGTCTACCGTCTAGTTCTAACATAGCCTGTCTCAGTTTGCGGTGTGGTGTGAAGTGGATTTCGTATTGTACGCATACATCTTGAAACAATGATTGAGATACTGGAATTTCTGTAAGTATGTCTCCGTATAGTTGTGGCAGTGTTTTATTCTGAGAAATTATATCTGTGACCTCCACCAGTTTCTGATTAAGTTCAACGGGCAGAGATGATACAAGTTGCTCGTCTTTAGCGAGTGCATTGAAAATATTTTTAGTAATGTTTGTTAGCTCTGTGAGCTCTGTGGTCTGTTTTTGCTCTTCCATCAAATCCCTCCTTTTTACTTTAAAGTTTTGTTTGTATTACTTCGAATCCTAAGCTTTCGTATGTCTTTCGCCTCTTACGGGCCCATCTACTTGGTAGTCTTCCACGATCTAGAAAGTCGAATACGATGCCTACATCCTTTCCCATTTTACGTCTGACACGGCCAGCTTTTTGTCCTAGACTAATAGACGTAGTCTCTCGTGAAGTATTCACTACTGCTTTCAGATTAGGTATGTCTAAACCTATCCATCCAATTGTAGTTACGATACCTTCTAACTTTTCGTTTCTGAGATCGTCGAAGATTGTGTCTCGCTCGAGTGAGGTAGATGTAATGAGCGGAATCGAAAGCTTTTCTGAAAGTGTTTCTCCGTATTTGATTCTATCAACAAATACGAGATAAGGTGTCAACTTTTCTTTCCTGAGGATATTTATTAGCTCCACAATCGCTTCTTGACGCTCTACGTCTTCCAGTAGTTGTTCGTAATCTTCGGGATCACTCCATCTTGCGTTGCTACAGTAATCTACTAGAAAAACTTTTACGGGTACTATTCTTTCTATTTCTCCTTGATAGGTTACGATATGGGGAGAGAACACACTTAGTGTTCTTAAGTCTGCATTATCAGAACGACCTATTGGTGTACCGCTGAAGCCTAAACGAATCCAGGCATTCGGAAACAGATGGCTTATTCTGAAGAACGAATCGGCTCCGTAGAAATGAGCTTCATCACTAATCATTACTTCTATCTTTTTGCCTTCTTCTTTGAGGAAGTCGAATCGAGAGTTCAGTGTGCCACTTGTTGTTACTATTATACGTTTATCAAAAGTAGTGTGAGATGTGTTCCACATAACTCGTATGTCTGTTGTGTATTTTGTAATATGCTCAACAACTTGACTAAGTATCTCTTGAGTAGGAGTGATTATGATAGTTGGTCTATCAATATATGCCGCAAACGTTGAGAATGTATACGTCTTACCAGCACCTGTAGGTACATTAACGATAGCACGTTGATAGCGTAAGGCATCACGCATTATCTGTTTCTGGTATGTATCGAGAGGAATATTTTCGGGTAGAGTAATTGGTATGCGTTTAGGACGAAGATCGGCTATCTCTACTTTGAACTTACTTGTTATGATGTGCAGTAGGCCTGTAGGAAAGACTTTCGTCTTACCGTGAATCAAGTAGTGAGGAATAGCAGTCCATCTTCCTCTTATAAACGTTTGAGTTTTATAAGAGAGAAGAGACCTAATCTGTGTCCATTCCTCTTTAGTATGCTCTTTTAGTACTGCAAAGTTCTCATCTCTGACTTCGATCTTCATTGGTTTTTCTATGTACTTCTTTTTCGTTCTCTATGTCGTCAAACAAGTTAAGTTGCGTAGGTTGTTTTTCTGTGATCGGTATTTGTTCTTGCTCGACCTCTTCGTCTTTGAGTAAGACACTCAATATTTTTTTCAGATTCTTCATATGTTCATATGTCATTTATGTCCCTCCTTTATTTTGATCATACAAACATTGTCGTAAAGTCTACTCCATCGGTAGCGCTTAATGCATCTCTACTTCCACTCGAATTACCTACATAATTTGCGGTACCACTATCGAATGGAAACTGAAAGCGGTCTATAGTGGAGATACTGTCGTTAGTATTACCGTGCGTATATCCACCACATACATAACCGTAATTAGATCCGGGTCCGTATTGTAATATTGTTGTTGATTCTGTATACATATACGTTCTCCATTAGAGACCTAACGCAGCTCTTTGTACGTTTTTTGCTGCGCCTTCGCATGCTTTCTCGAGCAGTTCTCTGTCTTTATTATTAACTTGTGAGAACTTTGCAGATGTGACAGTCTCTCTTCTGTCGAAATATAGATCGTATTTCTCAATTTGTCTCTCAGCTCTTATACGCTTGTGTGTACAATCGATTATAACGTTAACGTTCTGATTTTGGGATACGATTACTCCGGGAATGCTGACTTGTAGCGTTGGTGAAAATTCATATCTGTATGAGAAGACCGCGTATTGCGTGAGTAACGTAATTTTATAGTCATCGATCTTAATTGTCGGATGTTGAGTATTAGCACGTAGCTGTTTACATCCAACGAGTGTTAGTACTAGAAATAAAATTGCTAATGTTAGTAGGCGTTTCATTTTTCTTCTCCTTGTTTTGCTCTAAAGAGAGCATATTCACAAACTCTTTCCACTAGGTTTTTAGGATCTAAACGAGGAAAAGTTCGAGTAATATGTTGTCCAACGAGTTCACCATTTACGAACTCGCTTTTATAGAGAAAGTATGTACCATAATGACAATCGATATGAATAGCCCAATCATACCCTGAGAGAGGAGGAGTTTTTACACTTAATCCTTCATTCGTGATGTAATATTCAAGTGAATTTGTGTGAAATGTTATTCGTGTTCCAAACTCTTCGAATTGTAGTATTTGCGGAAGTTCTGGGGGTTTTGCTTGCATAGTATCGTTACTCTTTCCGCTACATCCTCCTAATAATAAAACTAAGAAGAGAAGTAAAGGTAGTAACCTTAACACTGTTTTGCCCTCCATTCTTATAAGTAATTTTTCTAGTTGAAAACTATCGTTGTTGGCGTTCGAGTTGTTTCATTAGGTTAATCACTTTCTGCGCTTGTTCGTGCCCTCTTGGATCGTTGAGCTCGTAGCCTTTGTAGAGTTTGAGAGCGGTTAGAAGGTCTCCTCTAGTTATCCGTAATTTCTCCTTAAGAATTCGGATGCCCAATCGTATATTGATGTCTTGATAAGGAATATGCCAAGGAACTTGTGTAAGTCCGTAGTAGTTCTTCGGAGAGACAGCATTCGGACGAAATGAAGATTCCGAGTAGATAAGTGCTGCTACTAGTGATGGTGGGAGTCCTTCATCTCTGCTAATCTCTACAATCTTTTGAGCTAACGTTGTCTGAATCCGAAAGAACTGAGAGATTCGATCTACTTCTATGTTTTCAGGAATACTCGGATTGAATGGTGTTATAAGTACAGACGTCTGTAGCCACAAGAGAAGTGATAGCACGAAGACAACTCCACTTATACCTACTCTTACAATGAACATCATTTCTTCAGAAGTCTTTCAGTTACGTCGTAAACTTTATGCTCGTACACAAATCCACCTACTTGAATACTCTCGTTGATTCGCCACTGGAAGAATTTATATGAGATAAAAGAACCTAGGAACATACCGATGAGAATCCACATAACTACTATACCGAATTTGCGCCCAATCCATTCTTTTGTTTTAGCTACAATTGTTGACTTTGGTTGCCCTTCAGTAATTAATGGATATGGTACATCAGATACGTTTGTAAGTTTTTGCTCTTCCATATTTACCTCCGTTCTAAATTACTTTACGTTTTGAATCAAATGAAGTCTGGGTGAGAAGTTGAAGCCTCTCTCGATCGCTTCTTTAAGGACAATATCCGCATTCAGTATATATTCCGTGTAGTTCCTGCTAAGAGGCATCAGGTAGATTTTGTCGGGATCTAATCCCATTACGTCGATAAAATTAAGAGTTGCTGATAACGAGGACTTATCCACAGGAAACTTAAAGATCGTGCGGGGTAGAGATGCTAGATACTGTAAGTGTTCTTTCGAATAGAGAGAAGCAAATACTACCTTTGGCGACACGTTGAGATACACATTAGGTCGTAGCTCGTATAGTTGCGGAATCAACAGGCCGTTTGTCTCGATCTCGATCGTAAGCGTTGAGAATGTCTCGAGAACTTCGTCTAAGCAGTCTTTCTTGAGAAACGGTTCTCCACCAGTTATAACAAGATGTTTAATATTTGATTCTTCTACAGTTTTTTGTATATCTTGTATAGTAAGACTATAATTCTGAATTGCTTTCTGTGGAGTATCACAAAATGAGCAGTTCAGATTACACTCTGTGTAGCGAAGAAAGAGAGCACGTCTGCCTACCCAGAACGCTTCTCCTTGAATACTTATAAAGTATTCTGCTAATGAATGTTGCACTATACTCCCTCCTCTAGAAATTTCATATTTTGAACGAAGTAGTTTGTGTCTATATCTTTATAGTTGGATACGTCGATAACTGTCTCTTTGTGCCATTCGTTATTTATGAATAACTGTGACTTTGCGGATGTAGTAAGTGCTATCGAAGTGTCACAGCTTTTGACGTTTTTGATTTTACGATAGAGTCGCAGTTCAAAAGGAGAGAGTGCACCAAGCAAGTGTATTTTGACAGATGGAAATAGAGAGATAATATGTGCTACTACACTGAACCTTTCTATGTTAGGTACATATGGCACACCAACCCAAGAGATACCTGAAGTTAGTATCTCTGCTAATCCATCAAGATAGTCAAGCCTAATCGATGATATTACAAGAGCTGCAGTAGCTTTCTGTGAATCCGAAAGTGAGGGTAAGATACTTTTTGTAAGTGATATAGTACCTTTTGGATCGTTGAATATATCCGGGAGAATCCATAGAATAGGTTTGACTTCGTTGACAGCTTTCAAATACTGGTCGATAGAAATCGGACAATGCTCAAAGACAGCGTTATCAAAGAAGATTTTATGGTTAAGTCTATCAGAAGATTGTAGCCAATCTCTCCAACGAGCATCATTTTGATAGTCACTTGCTATAACTGCTATATTCTTAGTAAGGTGTTTGTGTTCAAACGGGATCCGATGATGAATTATCATGTCTTCACCTCTTTCGTAGTTTTGGCAATAATAACATTACTTCCTCCCTACTACGAAGAGTTATTACTATAGAGGATAGTAGAAAGGAACTCTTCGTAGTAAGGATCTTCGTAAATACTATATACTAAAGGTATACATCATACTTTTTATTGTTCGACATTCTCTTCTACAACGTTTTCAACATCTTCTTCGATCTCATTTATATCATTAGTCGTCGAACGCATCAAAGTCGCCCGCGTCATAGTCGTACGTATCATAGTCGTACGTATCATAGTCGAACGCACTAGAGTTGTGTGTATTATCGTTGTGTGTATCATTTGTATCATTAGTCGTTGATTGACAGGCGTGTGCATCATCGTTGTACATAGCATCTTCGATCTTATTTATATTATTAACTGCTAGTTGGTGGGCGTACACATCATTTTCTTTGATCTCATTTATATCATTAGTCGCTAATTGATAGACGTGCACATCATTTTCTTTGATCTTATTTGTATCATTAGTCGTTGGTCGGTAGGCGTACACATCATTTTCTTCTAAGAGTATTCGATATGGAATTCTTCTGAAAAGTTTCTCTGTGATCATCGTCTCAATTAAAGTTTTCTTCTTGAGCAAAAGAAGTCCGCTCTCAGTACGTTTTACACTAACGTCCCCTAATTGATAAAATGCTGTAGCTTTACCTACAGCTGCATCCCAACCAGATATATAGTCAATACCAGAATGAAGATAGAGTGTAAATTTACCTTTTGTGAATGGTGGAGCACACTTGTTTTTCTGTACGTCGAATCCTACTACCATCTTTGATTCATCTTTTGAGTATCGACTTAAGTTCACTAATATCGAAGAGTGGAACTTAATAGGTTTCTCGCCTAAGTAGGTTGTTGTGCCCGTCATAGGATCGATCTTTGGCTGCACGATCATCACAATTGTGACATTCTTTTCTGCTATATCTTTTGGTATCGTACGAAGAAGACGAGAGAGAATACGCGAATGTCTTCCCATTAGTTTGTCTTTATCTTCACGTTCTGTAAGTTCAGCTTCTAGAGGCGTACTACTTATGGTGTCCCAAACGATTAACAGTTTATCCTCAGGTTTAGCAACTTTCAACGTTGTGATTAAGATTGACTCAGTCTTCTCTGCGGTCAGTACGTCTCCCCTCCAATTCTGTAATACAGCAATATCTTTCGACTTGATAGGAACGTTGAATTGAGTTAGTCTGAACTTTTCATATGTGAACTCGGTATCGATTATCAACGTCTTTCCGCCTAATCGTAGATTGTTTCTTGCTAAGATTACGCCTATCGAACTTTTGCCTGTGCTATAAGTTCCAACAATAGCAGATAATCTACCTCTGGGAAATCCGCCTATACCTAATGCGATGTCTAACGGAATTATATTTGTTGGTATAACTTCTGTTACTTCAGAGACATCTGTTTCTTCTACTGTAGGAATCTGTAGTTTTTCGAATAGGGATGTCATAGTTCCTCCTTCTTATTCAGAAAGAAGGAAGAGAATGCTATCCTCTTCCTTCTGACAATTACTACTTATTGTTTCTTAAGTTTCTTGAGAATGTCTTGTACGCTCTGAATGTCTTCGATCGTAGGTTGAGACCCTATGAGTGGCGGCTCGGTTGTCTGTAGAGTTTGCGGTGTTGAATCGAGACCAACGAGTGATTCATCGATGTCAAGCATTTGGAGATACCCACGCTCCTTTAGGTCTGTGACAACTGCGTTGAATATATCTGGCGGTAGGTAAGCTTCGAAATTCCTGATAAGTGAAGACTTTGTTTCTTCTATTCTTTTCTGTGGTATTTCTTCAAGTGGTATTAAGGATTCATATTCTATGTTGTAATCCGGGAGTGATGTTAAGTCTAAAGGCTCTTTCGGAAGTATTTCGTATTTTGTATTTCTTCCTTGTCCTGTCCTTTGGAGCAGTAGCACAATTCCGTGCTTTGGATCGAGTATGTCGTAGTTTCTCGCAAGTAAATTAAGTTTACTTGCTATCATCGGCCCAAATGAGAAGAGCTTGATAAGTGGTTGTGGATTCGTAAGGTCGGCAACGTATACCATTCTCATTTCTCTTGCAGCCCAATCTTGGAGATTGTACTTTGACGCGATATAGCAGATAGGACATCTCTGTCCGAAGCAAGCTGCACTCCATTTAATGAAGTGCTCTCTCATCTGCGTAATTGGTGTGCCTTTCACAACGATTCTGATTAAGTTTTGTCCCATTTGTGGTACAAAATAACTAGCGCTCTGTGAGACAGTTGTACCATCTAAAAACTCCTTTAAGTAGTTTGATGATGGTGCTGTTTGTTTTTGCTGTGACATTACTTCCTCCATTTTTGTTTCATTCTTCGTCTAGAGCTCGTTGCAGCTCTAGTAGCGCATAGCCGGCTATGTCTAGCCACGCGTTTTCTTCTCCTTTATTGCCGTGAGTAACTCTACAGAGTTTGTCGATTGTTCGTGTAATCGCGAGCATATGCTGAAGATCTTCGCGTGAGAAAACGAACTTTCCGTTTTCGATTTTGTGTCGAAAGAGAACACATAGTACTTCTGTCGTAACCGTATATGTGTCTCCGTATTCGATATGTTTTCGTTCGAGAGTGTCAAGTAGCGGCTCGAGTATTTGTATTAATCTCTCACGAATTGGGAGAAGTTTAGATCTCTGTTGTCCCATGGATCACCTCCTTCTAATTTGATAATTCGAACATCCGTGATTTGTGAGATAGTATTTGCAAGTTTCTGTACTTCTTTTTCTTTGACGTCACTATCTAGAAGTATTAGTATTTGTGTTGGACGTTTGCACGCTAGAAATGTGAATGTCGGTTTAGAGATCTGTTTTCCAAGTAGTGCGACCACATTCGGATAGCTACGTCTGACTGCGAATAGATCGAAGATTCCTTCTACTAGAATAAGCGGCTCGTTGAAGTCAACATATTCATGCCCGAACAAACGGAGCTCTTCTTTCGAGAGAATTCTGTATTTTGGCTCGGTGTCATCTATTGCTCTACCTACTATCGGACGTGAGAATAACGAGAATACATAAGACGGATATATCGGACAGCTCATTGGTCTGAATTGTAGTATCTCCGTTGGTCGTAAGCGAGTCTGAAGATATTGTATATGTTGTTGTGAAGGTTGACGAAGATCGAAGTTCTCGAGTATATGTTTAGGAGTCTGCTTCTGTTGTGGTGAATTATCAGTTTCATATCTTCCACGAATACCACAACGGAAGCAGTAAAAACAACGTTTCGATGTAGACACGTAAAGATGTTCTTTCGTATCACTACAGAAAGGACAGTTTGTTCGAAACTCGTCCTCTCTGATCCAACGTCCTGTAAGATTACGAAGAACTAACATTATTACGTTAACAATTATACTTGTGCTGATTCTGTTGTTAGTGGTGGCTGCGGCATCTCTTTCTTTCGAGCTATCACTATTGGTTGTTTTACACTGAGTATCGCACTGACTTTAACGTTAGCTGCTCGTATCACATCGATATCCACACCGCTTTCTTCTGCACGAGAGATTATGTATGTTGCGTGGTTCCATACATCCCATTTCTTTAGCGTATCGTGAATTGCAGTCCTTCTCCAATCTAAAGGCTGGATCTGTACAGCAAAGATACGCCTGTTTTCTGAGTCAACAGATGACGTTGGTTGTGTGTGTAGTTCATACGCTTCGAAGATATCGAGAAGAGCTTCTTTAAGTGTGTTATGATGCTCTGGTTGCTCTGGTAGCGACTTTACTGCGGAGTATGCTGTAAGGATATCTTCAGCAACTGCTTTCTCATTAACTAGTGCTCTTAGGTGGGCACGTAGTTGCATTACTGTTGGTATCGTCGTGTTTGGTTTTGTAACAAGTTGTTGGAGATTCACGTTCTTATCCAGAAACGTATTATATGAGTATGACTTCTCTGGGAAGTATGCTCTGTTTACACAAACCATTCGGAGTAGAGATGTGAACTCAGTCCATTTTCTGGATAGGAAGTCTACTATAATATGCCTGTTTACTTTAAACATCTCATTTTTGAAGACCTCGATTTCATTTGAGAGAGGAGTTGGAGCGTCAGCAATCCACGTACGAAAGTCTCGAGTAATGAAGCCGTGGTCTGTAAGTATCTTAGCCCACGTAGTTGCAGTTTCGCAAGGATAGTTCGTATATTTTGTAAAACCTATCATTTTACCTTCGTATGTTAACATACTAAATTTGAGGTTTCTGAACTTAGGCCCTTCCAATAACGAGAAAAGGAGCTCCGGCTTTCTTTTGACACGTGATAGGTTCAACACGTCTACTAACGTTGGAAGATGAGGTTCATATACCTCCCGATTTGTTATGATCTCGTCGCCCGAGACCTGCTGAAGCGTATACATTTTAGCCCTCCTGCTTGTTTTTGTTTATTTATGGAATAAAAATGCGTATACTGAGGCCTACGTAGAATAGTTTCTGCAGAATGGTGATTAGTTTTGTTTACTTCTCTTCGTATACTCTACATCGTTCATATTTCTTTAGCATTCTGCCGAATTCGATGAGCTCACTCGAGAAAGACCCCGCCTTGTTTCGATTAAGTTCTTCTTTCATCTTTACGATATCGAATGCTTGTCCTCCTAGCTTCGAGAGCTCACACCAAATCAGTTTGCTATCGTGTTTAAGAAATCTGCACGTACGACAACGAGGCTGCATGTCACCGTTAGTATAGTTATCTAATATAACTCTCGCGTATTCTACCCAACGATTCCTATAAGTTGAGAGGTTGTCGTTACCGTTGTTATCGTTAGCAGTTTTGACTTTCCATAGCCAACCATCAAATTTATTACCTTGTCGCATAATCGTTTTTGTTACTTTGTCTTTCAGATAACGGTTGGCTAGAAGTCGGAAGGCTACGGCTGTGATCCCGAACGTCTTCTGAACTTCGTTAAGAATATCTCTTGCCGCAAGCCCGTCTGGGTGCTTAGATAATAACACTAGAACGAAGTCTACGATCTTCGCACTCTTATTCACTTCGCTTCCCCCTCCGTCTAGTGTATCGGCTCTACTTTATCGTATACGTATAGGATAACTACATATCCTAATTGATTGAGAGCAACCGTTAGGAAGTACAGAGCAGCGAAAAGTAACGGGAGTATTCCTATAGTGTGTAGTACACCAGCGAGAACACCCGCTGTTACAGATGCGTACATATTCGAATCTCGTACGAAGTCTACGAATGCGGTTCGTGGAAATCTCGCTTTCAGATATCCAGCACAAATCTTCGCACCAAATATGTATGAGAGTGATAGCCATGTTCGTAAGAGTAAGTATATAATGATTGCGGTGTTAGAAACTGACTCAGGCAATACGAACTTTGTTAAGACTACGACTGCAAAGAGAAACTCTAACGATGTAGTTACTATGAATGTATGCATTTTTCCTACCTTCCAGTGCTTCCTAGTCCACAGTCACCTCTCATATTCCCATCAACCTTAAACTCTTCGATAGACTTCACACTCGTAAGTCGGGCGTAATGAACGGGTAAGAGAATCAATTGTACGGGACGTTCGCCTGCTTTTAGCGTAAGTGGCTGTTTGCCTACATATGTAGTCACAACTCGAAGTTCTCCTGTATAATTAGCATCGATGATTGCTAACGCTACTAGGCCTAGTCTCCTATACGATGAGCGTGGTACTATGTAACCAAAATAGTTCTTCGGAATCAGAATACGTGTATCAATTGGCAGTTCTTTTGTTTCGAGAGGTTGGAACGTAATGTCTTCGTAGATGTAGAGATCGATTCCTGCATCGTCGTCATAGCCTTTCGAAGGAAATTTAGATTTTTCAGAGTAAACTAGTAAGTCTTCCATTGCACCTCCATTTCTTACTCCTTGGTCGCTCTGTCCCTTAGTTGTTTTAGTTGTTCAAATGTTATATAGTTCTTAGTTATTTCTATACAATATTCATAGAAATCACAATACGAACACCCGAATGATTTCTGGAATACACCGCGATTGATCAGCTTCACACCCAGTTGAGCTAATGTGTACGCATACTCGAAGTCAGATGTGCTTAACGTTCGTTCGTACTCCATACCTTCGACATTCAGTATAGATACACGAATTGGCGGTTTTGGAAGTTTTAGTGAATAAGTGACTAAGAAACTATACAAAGGAAGCTGGGATGAATAGAGGTAGTGCTCTACATCCTTTCCCGTTTTTAAGTCAATTATTTTTAGTGTTGTGTCCTCTAGCTGCACAATTACGTCTGGCTTTCCACTAAGTATGAAGCTTCCATCGATAGGTATTTGTAATCTCTGTTCTGCTAGAACAATTTGTTTGGTGTAACTATTCCACCACTCTTGAATCTTCGTTTGAAACTGTGTGAGATCATCGTTATACGGGGAACGAGGAGGCAACGATGCTACAGAAGCATCAGCAGTAATAACTTTATGGAAGACATCATGCAAATACGTTCCTCGTTCTGCGGCTAGCGAAGACTTCTGCGGAAAGTCTAGTATCGAGAAACCGAATCTGGCTTCACACGTAGTAAGAAACTCTAAGTTCGTTACTCGTATCACGTTCGACATCTAATATTATCCTCCTAATTAATTCATCTAATGGTTGGACTAAGAAACTATCGTATAACTCTTTCTCAGTACCTTCGAGAGGATGTAAATCGTACCAAGTAGGCCCAACTTCAGGGCTTGTTAGTAGGTACATACCATATCGAGGTAGCTCCATCACTTTCTTCATAATTGCAGCAGCCAGACTTGCCAACTCTTTTTTCACGAGAGTGTAAATAGCGTCGTGGATAGTGAATAAGATTCTCCAATTCTCCAAGCCAACTTCTTTCATAATAAGATGTAGATCATAAGCTGCTAAATGACAATAGATAGACACTTCACTTTGAATTGGAAAGTTAAGTGCTTGTCTAGCATTCGAAGATGCAAATTGTCCTTCCCAAATTTTGAATCTCCTAACAGCTCCAAATCTATTCACTAATCTTTTATTTGTTTTAGCTACTGCAATAAAACTATCGAGAGTATGAAAAAGTCTAGGATACGTCTTTCTGATCCCGTTAACAATTTTCATAGCCTCTTCATATGAGATGTTCAAGTCTCGAGCAACGGCGTGTTCCGTACCACCATATTGTAAACAAAACCATACAAGCTTTGCTGTCGTCCGCTGATCTTTTGTTACCTGATCTTCAGATATACCAAAAACGCGAGCAGCTGTATATCTATGCTGATCTTTTGTGGGATCTAGAACAAACTCAATTACTTTCGATTCTCCACTAATACTTGCAGCGTGAAACGCTTCCGCACTTTCGTAGTCTGATCCTAGAATGACATATCCTTCAGGAGCAGCAAATAATTTCTTTAGTTGAGAACCTCTTGGTATATTGTGGATGTTCGGATTCTCTGTATTGATACGATATGTCTTAGATGCATGTAGCTTAAACACAGGCGAGACACTAGGAACTTTCGTATATGCATTCGTGTAAATATAATTGCTCAATTGGCGTATGTATGTATCTCTTAGTTTTTCGAGCTTTCGTATCTCAAGTATTTTCTGAGCTAAGAGTGCCACTTTCTCGTTTTCAGCTTCTGATAATTTCTCGATTACGTCCTGCGTCAACTTCATTCTACCCGTATCTGTTTTACCTGTCTGCTCTTCTGTAACTCCTAATAATCTCAATACGTTTGCTAGTTCTTGAGTACTCCTATGCCTGAATGATGATCCTACTATAGCAAATAATTCTTGTTCGAGATTTGAGATCTCTGTAGAGAAATGTTTGTTGAGTTCTATCATCTGGTATACGTCAATAGGAGCGCCAAACTTATTGATATCGATGAACATGTTAAGTACAGGAAGTGTGAATATGTTATGGAAATTGATTACGTGGGCGTACTCTGGGTGTTTCTGTTGCGCGAGATAAACTTTATAAGTATAGTATGCGTCAGTAGCATTGTACTCCAAGAATGTGCTTAAATCTTCTTTGTGTTCTTTGAGATGTGCAGCGAGATCTTTGATTCGCCAAAACTTATCTCCTTTCTCTTTGAAACCTGGAGGAGCACCTACCATACGAACAGCGAGTATATTCAGCCCTAGCTCTCCTTCTTCGTCAAGTAAGTGTTGAAATTGCATTGTATCCCAATATACGTCACATTCTAGATCCCACCTATAGTTTATCATGCAGATATCGAATATAGCGTTGTGTGCGATTAGTTTTAGTGTAGGTAGGACTTGTCTTAGTTTGTCTATTAGATAAGGATGCGTAAGAACAGGGAACACCCAAGTACCTAAATTATTACTTATTGCTACAGACACAATCTCGTCTTCGAAACCTAATCCCGTTGTTTCTATATCTATAGCACATATAGGCTGCTGTCTAACTTTCAGCTCGAACTCATCAAATTTTGCAAGACTATCTACAACTTCGAATGAAGGTAGTGAGTGTTTGAATTCTTCTCCAGATAGCACTCGTTGAAGCTGATTAACATGATCTCTGTACTGTCTGTCAATCCATAACGATCCAGAACGTAAAACGGATGCTGGATGTTTCAATACGAATATATTGTGGTGAGTGATCTGCGAGTCTATACAACCGCCAGCATAGTCGTCAATTCTAAACGTTTTCAGATGAGTAGTAGCTCTCACAGCAACTTTACCTGCTGCTATTACAAGCAAGTCGGGTAACTGTTTTAGTTCTTCATACAAGAGTGGTGTACAACAAGTTAACGCTTCTGTAGTAGGTTCAGCATCCTTCGGAGGTCTGCATTTGACTGAGTTCGTAACATATATGTCACTTCTAACGACATTTATTTCTCCTAAACGTTTCCACAAATACTTACCCGCTGGACCTACGAACGGACGCCCATCATCTACTTCGTCGGCTCCAGGAGCTTGTCCTACGACAATCAATCTCGGACGATCTTTGTTAGTATAACTACTACCTACCCATTGATCCTCTAACTCATAATACGGACACTTTTTACATACTTCTTCTCTAAAGAGATGATACCACTTATAACAAAGTTCTTTGTCGTAGGTGTCCACTAAACTTGCAACGAGTTCAACCGTAGGAGGATGTAACTCCAGAATATCTCTCTGCGGTAAGTCTCGTAAGTATGATCGTGCAAGAGTAGTACCGTCAACTTCAGCATGAGGATGCGGCGGCTGTTTTGTGGGATCTGGCGTCCTAAATAGTAATGCCCACCAAAGACCACAAATTATCTTCCTGTTGATATCTTTCACTTGCATTCTACACCTATTCTTAGCTGTGATTGTACGTAATCATCCTCAATTGTCGGATCTATAAGATCAATGACTTCGTCTATCTTAAAGAGCGTATTTGTATGAACATAGTCACTTCCAGATAGGATAGAAACGAAAGCGTTATGATAATCTCTGAACTCTTCGCATTTGTCGGCGAGCGTCTCTAAAACGTATGCTATTTCGCGGTATATAGCTTTCAACCTCTTTCTTAGTCTGGACTTCTCGTTTGTAGCTTGCAGTTTCTCATATGTATCTAAGAGCATCTTACGTAGCTGTTGTAACTTACTCTTCGAACGTACGAGAATCTGCCGGCGTTGTCTTCTCTCGTAGTATCTGTTTGATCTCAGCAATAGGAGATCTTCTTTGACATAACTTTGTAGTTCTCGCCAAAGCTGACTTAAGCCTTGACTGTTCACTTTAAAGATTTTGCACAACTCACATGAATCCCTCCAACTCCAACCGACGTTTAGCAAAATAAAGAGAGCTTTATGTTTCGGCGTTAATTTGCTCGATGTTAGTACAGCTCTAGCAACCTCTTTTCGTAGCAGACAATAATACGGATCTGTAGTGTGAGTATCTGGTACGAGAGTAATGTCGTTGTCTCCATACATATCGACGGTATTGAACCAGTTTCGTCCTACGGTAAGTAGACACTGTCGTGTGTTCAATATTTCGGTTCGTATGTATTTAGCTAGCAACGGTTTATGGACTCCCATAAACTTACCAGCTAAAAAATCTTTAATGTATTTAGTAATGCCGTATAGTGTAGCCGATACAACCTCATCTTCGTCAAGTGGAAACGTCTCTGTGTTCCGAGCTACTGTCTGAGCCCATGCAAGCAATTTTTTCATTTATAGCCTCCTTTCGCTCGGTTAGAAACTGTATATAGTTTCTTCTACATTTTTCGCATCTCCGTATGAGCTCAGCAAGCGATTCAGATCTGTCTATCTTGCAATTCTTTATCTCGTAAGGCAAACGTTCGATGAGCTCTTGTTTATATTCTAAGGGAGTGCGATGTTTCATACCTCTACGTTCCATCTCTTCTGTTAACTCTTCATGTCTCACAAGAAATGAGCAAGGTTCAACAAGATTTCTTTTAGCGTAACCGTCAATCTTTACTCCCTTTTCGAGTGTACCGATGAACATATGAATCTCACAATGCTCGCCCAGTAAGTGCTGATCACACAAAATTTGAGGTTGAACCATCCACATCCGCATAACTAGTCTTTCTCTTTTAAGATGTTAATTATTTCTATGATCGCGTGTTGAGCACGTGTATGTGCATTCGTCTTTGTTTCATAAATATGCATTATCACACCCTTCGGATATTCGTATAGGACGACGAGAATATATTGTCCTCTGCCAGCAGGAAGCTCAATGAACAACGCATTCGTTTTCGTTGCTTTACCCGTATAATGTACACCTCCATTAGGAGTTACATGAACGAATGTATGTCCCCAGCCGATACTTGTATATTCAATTCTTTGTTGAATCTCTTCCGCTTTCTTCTTAGTTAGTGTAGCGCCTTGTAGTGTCATCTTTCCTCCTCTTCTATTTTCAATAGCTTCTAACCTCTTCGAGTACCATATCGATGACGAGATCATCGGTGATACCCATAATGGGTTGCTCCCACTCAATACGGTAATCGACATCTTCATGCGTATCTGTGCTACGTCTAGTAATTATAACATCTCCGAAACCTAATTGATCTCCAACAGTAATCTCAAAACGAATAGTACGTGTGCTAAATACCTCTTCGCTTAAAACTTTTACGGTTGCGTCTTCCATAACTGCCCTCCTTAGTAACTAACATTCGCCGCCTAAATCTGGACGAAATCTAAGAAACACAGGAAAAGACGCTTTCGACGCCTTTTGTTTAGACGGAAAGAGAACAACTTCTACACATTGTCCGATCAAGCTATTCCTATTCTCCCAAAACTCTTTTCTTTGTTTATCTGTGAAGCCACCTCCGACCTTAAACGTTGTTCCGTCTCTGTCTTGTACGATAAGCGCTCCTAAGACGTGAGTATACTTTCCCGTACCAACTTCCGCACCCACAACTTTGTATGCTTGCACATCTCTTTCCTTAAGCTTCAACCAAGCGTTACTTCGTTTGAAGAGATAGTAAGAGTTTGGATCTTTTATGATTGCACCTTCGAATCCTTCCTTCGTAAAGCGTTCGTAGTACTTATTTATTCCAGACTGATCAACTATGAAATACGGCACTTTCCTTACATACTTGCAATCCACATTTCGTAATACTTGTTCAAGTCTATGTTTTCTAGATAGAAGTGGGATATGAGAAGATCTTCGTCTCCACTCTTCGAGTGTCAAGTAGTCGAAGACGTTAAGTCTGATAGTGTGTATGTTAGGTGCTCCTGCTTTCGTAATCGCGGAGAGTGTAACATTCCAAGAAGAATCGAATGCTTCGCTATCATACACGCCATCCGGAAGCTTACAGTTAGCTGTTAGGAGTAAATTCTCTATATTCTCCACACGCTTCCCATTCCGTGTAAGAGCAATCACATCACCATTTTCTACTATCAATACAACACGAACACCATCGTATTTAGGTTCTATTATAACTTCATCCGGTAACTTCATTTTTGGATCATACAGATCTGCTAGCATAACTGGAACATCTGCGATAACTCCGGCAAATAATTTCTTTAGAGAATCTTCTCCAATCCCGATCTTTAAGTCTCTATTCAAGATTCGTACATACCATTTAACGTGATCCTCCACAGGAATAGAATTGAAGAATTGGAGTACGAGCATTCGTGCGTTCTTTGGTCGTTGCTGTAATTGTGTCAAGAGCTCCTTAAATCGAGACCAAGTTTGATTCGGGTCTTCTCGAATGGGTGCTGTCGGAATGTGCGTTTCTGATATAGGTGCCCTCACAAAATATTTCTTTTTATAATTATAAGTAAAATCAATAACCTCTTTCAATAGTTGCGAGTGAGGAGAGGTCAATAAAGATTGAAGTGCAGATAGTTTCTCGCGGAGTGTACGAAGATTTTGTATCTTTTCTAGTTCTCTAAAGATTCTGCTGATGTCACTCGACATGCTTCCTCCCGAATATAAGCTTCAAGTGCCGTCATACCTAATGCTCTAAGCCACCGCGTAAGTGGTATTGCGACTCTAGAAGCACATCTAGGACATTGAATCTCTTTGCTAGCGTCTCGATAATCAGACGGATCAAAGATAGCATCACAATCTATACAAACATATCCTCTATGCAGATCTACGAACATTACTTTCCACCTCCTGTATTTTTTGTGCCCGACTACCAGTCTCTGCTAAAATATACTCGATTGCAGTCGTATTGCGAGCTGTATACGTCTCCGTTATAGGTTGTGTTATATAATCTGACAACTTGAAAATCTTCATCGGGATCTGCAGTTCTTGGACGGTTTGCAAGTAGAGTCGCTCGAACTCTATGACAGCATTATCTAACGTAGAGTAGTTAGTAAGTCTTAGTGTCTCTCTACGAACGGGATCGTCTCGTAGAGGCTTGAGGAGTCGTGGAGGTATAGTATACTCAAACCCAAAAAGAAAACCAACAATAATAGCATCTTCCCATAAAGGCAATTGCTCTTTTAGAATAGACTCTACTTTTGTAACATTTGCGCCGAAGAACTTAGCGTAAACGAGAGCGTCAACTGGATGCCGATCAACTAAAACAATCTTCTCTTCTTTGAGAGCTTCTAAGATCATCTCGTGGCGTACATACATCTCGAATGTCGCGAGATCTTGAAGCGCTCCGTCTGTAAATCTACTGACAGGCGTCCGTGCGATTATCTCTCGGTACAACTCAGTAATAAGTTTTGTAGGTTTTTTGAGATGCTTTCGTAGCTCGTACAAAAACAACGATTTGCCCGTGCCATGCGTACCCGAGACCCCGATTAACATTCAATACTCTCCAGTCTTATAATTTTTGTTTATTTTTTGATGTCTAAATACTCGAAGTAAGGAATCTCAGCCTCCAACATTCTTAAGTTAATATTGTTCACTCGATCCGCCCATTGCGGATGCTTCCATAGACTTTTTCGTCTTCCCCATTTCTGTGACATTCTATACTTAACCGGATCGACATAACCTAAAGCTTTAAAGCTCTCTACTCTCAGCTTATCGCACCCGCAACTTCCGCAATATATTATCTTGTTATCTTCCTCTAGTTTAGGATAGTAGCAACTCGCAGTCATGTGAAGAGGTGTACCAGTTGCAAATGCAATCTCTAAAATCTCTTTTTTCGTTAGATGTACGAAAGGTGCTTCAAATCTCACCTTATGTCGCTGATTAAGTGATAACGCACTCACGTAGTCGAGATACTTGAAGAATGGGTAATTGTTATCTGGATAGCCACCCCCATCATCTAAATTACCAGATATAACTAAACGGCCGAGGTCTAACTCTTCACAAACTCCTAAACCAATAGCTGCAAAGATGAGATTTCTGGCAGGAACGTAACTGTATGTACCTTCGGCATCAAGTAGTCTAGCTGCTTTGTCGGGGATCTGTTTAGCTTTTAGTAGCACACTCGTGAAATGCTTGAATAAATCTTGTACATCAAGCGTTATTTTGCGTATGCCGTATGTGTCCGCGATCTGTGTGGTGACATAATCCTCAACGACTTGTGCTGCTTGTCCATAGCTAAAATGAATAAGTGTAACATCGAAACCGAGAACCTGATAGAGGCGTAGTGCGGTTACACTATCCATACCCCCACTACATACAACACCAACTTTATTAAAGTCTAGAGTTGTCTTTAGTGTGAATGGAGAAACTTTGATACCAGAAGGTTCATTTAAAAAAATATGGAGTCCCGAATATGGCTCAAGAGGTGTTGTAATATCTTCAATAGGAAGTGAAGACCAGTAGATAGTATCATTAGTAAGTTTATAGTAAAGTGGCATAAAGTTCGTTACTAGTGCGAGATAATTTTGCTTGGAGTTGTAGATTGCAAGAGCGTATGATCCTTCGATTTCATCCAATACTTTAGTCACAGTATCAGGAGCAGACGTATTTGATACTGTGAAACGATCTAGAAGAGATGCAATAACGAAAGAATCAACTTTGGTAGGACGACGTAGCTTATACTTCTTCCCGAGCACAGTGTCATTATGTAGTAATCCGTTATGTGTTACAACCCAGTCACCTTTTATGAAGGGTTGAGTGTCTTTGCTGCTAATGTATTTGTGACCGTGATACTCTGTCGCGGGAACAGCTCTACCTACAAATAAAGCTACTTCATCTTCTATATCCGTAACTTTGTTTAGAAACGCGTCTTTTGAGAATGCTGTAATTTTACCTGTTTTTGGTGTGTAAACACCAAACGCATCTCTACCGCGTCTATCAATGTATTGTATAAACTCGTGACTTGGGCGAAGAGGTACTTTTCCCGCCCAACCAAGTAACATGCACATTACAGCTTACCTCCTTTCTCTTCCGCTTCTACTTCTGGAGAGATCCATCCTGTCTTTCCGTTGTCTTTAATCAACCAAGGATATTCATAGCAACTTACAATATCCTCAGATACTCTTGGAAAAGGATGTCGAGCTATTACCTCCCAACCGCAATTTCGGCATCGCCAGCTAGCCTCCTTAGAGGCCGGGATTAGGTTATGTGTAAGTGTCGTACCACAGGCAGGACAAAAATTCTTGTCTACCCGTGGATCGTTCTTAACTTTCCAATATACTCGCATAACACCCCCCTTAAATTATTTTTAGCTCCTTAATCTGTTCTTGCAAGTTTTTGATCTCATACACGACACTAGCAACGTCAACATCTTTCGTTTGTTGCATGAATTCCTCAATGTCTGTTACACCCAACTCTTGTAATTCTTTTTCTATCATCTTTATTTCCGTCATCACTGTTGTGATAGACGGAAGATCTTTCATAATATTCTCCATCACTATGAGTTCGTCTTTCAACTTCTGTATGTCGACACTTTCAACATACTTCATCGCGTCCTCAACACTCTTAAATCCTAATTTTTGTAGCTCATTCTTCAACAAATTAATCTGTAGTTCTATTTCTTTTGTCATTCTGCTACCTCCCGATTGTAGACTGTTACGCCCGCTTTCGGAGATTCCCAAACTGTAACTTCTGCGACTGTAACTCCAGTCAACTCTCGCTCTCTTAGTTCTTGTCGTAAGTCTTTCAGTATTTGTATCGCAAGCGTTTCTGCTGTGGGATTTCCGTCAAGTTGTATTAACCGTGTAGAGCTCATATTAGCACAAATAGGATCAGTCCTATTAACAAGGAACGCGTGATCGTATTCTTCTAACACACTCTTCACAATAAGTTTGAGATCTCCGAAGTCGATTGCGAAGCCTACGGAAGTGATCTGACGAATGTCAATATCGATACCTACTTCTACGACCCAGGTATGTCCGTGTAGATTCGCACACTTACCTTGATACTGCAATAAACGATGTGCAGCATCGAAGTGGTCGATAACTCTTAGTCTCATTTTATTCCTCCTTCAAAATATTACTTCCTAAGGATTTTCTCGGAGACCCAGTCAACAGACGTCAGTACAAGCATGATACCACATATTCCCGACATAAAAAGTAAGAGACTCAAAGATGACTCAAGAAAGTTTTCCATCTTTTATTCCTCCTTATAATAATATTCTTCTATCTGTAATAGTACTACGTTGATATAAAACTGAATTTCTTCGTGTAGTGAGTTCATGTATATATTTTATTCAGTCTTACTATCATTCAACTTCTCCTCTAATTTTGCTACTTTCAACCTCTCTTGATTTAACATGTCAGATAGTTCGTTGTATTTCTTCGTTAGATTTTGTAGTCTCTTCTCCAATTCCATTTTCTCTACTGTCAACGATCCTAGCTTCATTATCAAATCGTCTACAGACAAAGTAACGTTGTCAACGCTTGCATATTGCATTAGAATGTCCCTCCATAACTCTTACTATACGATTTTCTATTTGCTTCTTTATTTCACTTTAATGACATACTCCATCAAGATAGGTTTGATGTCTTCTGGAGCTTCTTCTAGCCAATTAGATAGTGTAATATGTTGTAGATCTCGTAATGTGTACACAACGTGTTCGAGTACTGTCTCAACACGTTCTACGAAGACATTCCGAGCTTGCGGAATATCTACAAATTCAACACTTTTTGTTTCAGTATCGAAGATAACTAATTTACTTTGTATGTCTGCCTCATCCGCTCGACCTCTCAATACTACTCCAGGATTGATAACATCTTTACCTTCAGGTGTCGTAAGTACAAAGGGTTCGTGATAGTGTCCAACTATATATAAGTCGAAGCCTTTCACTTTTGGTGTATGATAGCAGCCTAGTAACTCTTTCGTCGCAGGAGTAATCATCTCATGCAACACCAATATATTGAATCTATCTGGTACAGGAACCGGATAGGCTGTTTGTCCATATGGGACACCAAATATAACAACATCGTCTATTTCAACTACGTCTAACGAATGTATAGACGGCACAAGATCCAATACACTATCAGTCGTCGTGATCTGATCGTGGTTGCCAACAATCGAGTAAAACGGTTTCTGAATTTGTGCTAAAATACGAAATGCAAACAAAAGTGTAGATACTGTAAGAGGACGTTGTGTTACTAGATCTCCTGTACAGACTAGAATGTCTACAGGTACAGTATTCAGCCAACTAATTTTGCGGTATGTCGTCTCTACCCAGTCATCTGCTCTACTAGGTGGTTGAGCTTTCTGTAAATGTAGATCTCCTATGAAACCTATCTTCATAGTAAGTCCTCCACAGGAATACCTAATGGCTGATGTTTCAACGTCGGATATAGTGACTGAAGAGTCATCGCTGAGAGCGGAACGATAACGTCTGTTAGATGGGCGCTAAAGAGTTTCCATCTTGAGCATTTATGAATTAAGGCGTCATCACACATGTATAGTATTGCGAAACCTTTTACATACTCCGCGTGATGTAAGCACACGTAGACAATAGAGAATTTATTCCAAATGATATTGAGCTCAAGCAATCGTAGTTTGAATTCAGAAACGGTTGGTGGAAGTATCACTACCTTACTCTTTCCTATAGTTACCAATTGGAGTGAGACATATTTAGGTCTTAACACGTCAATAGCACGTCTAAGAATTTGAGAAAAGTTCATATTTGCACCTCAGGTAATTGCTGTCCACACGTAGGACATCTTCTATTGCGTATTGTTGCGAGCTTCTCACAGATTTGTATCAAATCCTCAAGCCGTTCGAGTTGAGCGGTCTGAGTTAGACGTAACAAGTGTAAATATAAACCGTAAATTCCGTAGGAAAGTCGAAGGCCAACATATTTCTCACGCTGTTTTATGTAGACTAAATATAACAGTAGTTTCCGTAAGTTTAACAATACTCGACTGTGTATAATCGCTTTTATCAGACTCTGTACTCGATCAAATAGATGTATAAGCATACAACATCTATAGATCCAGATTCGTAGTTTGTAGACGTGCAACACTTTTATGTGGGCATACAGCTGATTCAACAATCGTAGCTTCTGCGTTAGTACAATAGTCTTCCAGTACCGTAACTGCTGGAGTGCTTTCAGCAGAAAGAGTAACTTAGTGTAGATATAGTATACGTGCGTCTTCCAGAGTTGTTTGAGAAGTTGAAGTTTAGTTCTATATAGATCGATCAGCCTCTTCCGAAAGTCGTTGGTAAGCGAAAGTAGTGTAGCGAACTTAATCTGTTCTAGTACTCTATATTGATTGTGAATGTTCTCAACAATATGTAAGCGTTGTGTAAGTTCTTGATAAGACTCAATGTCTACTTTCAAAGAGGATCTTAGAGCGTTGACGTCAGATGTAATCAATTTCGTGAGATTATCCAACTTCTCGAGATCCAGTACAGTAGATATCTTTTTGAATACATCAGATGGTGCATCTGTTACTAAGAAGAACGGCTCGAACTGAAACTGAATAGTTGCGAGTTTTGTGAACTCATCTGGTACGTTAACTCCCATTCGAGGGTACACTGTATCGTCAAGCTTACAGTGCACACCGTCTTTGTCGAGCATCCGCTCGTATATATGTGAATCTGTTTGTAGGCTCACCGACATCGTTTTCTGTCCACGAGTGACAAGTCGGCTAGCGCCTAACGAAAGTTGACCCGTAAGAAATCCGATAGCACGAACGTATGCACTCTTACCCGTATTACTTGGACCTATTAAGAACGTTAGAGGACTCAGTTCTAACTCCGCATGCTTATGACACTGGAAATTCCTCAAAGTAAGCTTCATCGTGACATCCTTAACATATCGATTCGTTGAAGCAACGTCTCGTAGCTCTTAACAAGCTGATCTACCATCTTATGCTGAATCTGCTTCTGTTCTACATTCTTTTTCAACGTCTGAAGTTGTGTAGCATAGTTTTTACGGCTAGCTAACAATTGGTGCACTAACTTCTCCAGGTCTGCTTCATCTCTTTCTATTAGAACTACGACTTCCGACAAGAAGTTATAAGTGTCCCTGACTTCCGCTTCTTCCTCTTTGCTTATGTCAATACGTAACCAAGCACTTAAGCAATCTTTAAGTGCAAGGTACGCACTTTTAACTAATTGCTTCTTTACTCCACTCATACTATACCTCCATATAAAAGATATATGCCTTCAACGAAGGCATAGTTATTTTTCTTATACGTTTGTTGTTAGTTGACGGATAGGAGAAGTGTCTCGTCAGGATTCAAGGATTGCAGTCTCCGAAACTCATCCACAGTTAGAACTACTGCAGCTAACATAAAATCTTGATACTCATTGGCGAGGCATTCGTAAACAGCCTCTTCGTCTATACTGTCGATAACTCGAAGTATCTTCGATCTTCCTGAACTATCTTCTACCACAACTAATGCAACATACCGCTGTAAGCGTCTCATATCAATCACACCTCAGTACGCTCTTCTTCTGAGCAATTTTTTCAAGCTTTTCCTTTAAAACTTCTCCTGTGAAAGGTTTAACAATATAGTTATCAACTCCTGATTTTATTGCTTCAATTACTTTTTCTTTTTCGGCTTCTGCTGTGACCATTAAGAAAGGTATATCTTTAAGCTGTGGGTCACTTCTAACATTTTTTAAAAGTTCTATGCCTTCCATAACTGGCATGTTCCAGTCTGATACTACAAGTCCATACTCAGCACTTCGAAGTTTCTTGAGAGCATCTTCTCCATTTTCTGCTTCGTCAACATTCTCGAAACCTAACTGTCTAAGAAGGTTTCTGACGATCCTTCTCATCGTCGGAAAATCATCAACAACAAGAACTCTAACCTTAAGATTTAGCTGCATTCTCTTTTATTGTGAGTTCTAATGTATGTGCTGTAGAGAACCGAATCTTACACTCGAATTTATCGGTAGTCAATTGCGAAGGCAACGTGCCGTCCGAAAGGATAGATTCTATGTCGATAACTAACATCTCAGAGAGGTCATAAACTGCTACTACTAACTTACCATCGATTCTGATAGAAACGAGTTTGTCTACAAACGAAGTGTCGAACCCCGAATTTACTCAATATATTCTTCACGATAGACTTTGCTACGGGCTCATACTCTTTATGAACACCTAAAAGCGGACCAAGAGAAAGTGTAATAGACTTAAGTTCCAATAGTACCTCCCTTCTATCTTTTGTTCGCGTTCTTCTTACTCTTCTTATCTTCCATATCTTAAATTGTTTTTACATAGTGCGCCCATAAATAAAGTGAGCTACTAATTTCCTCTAGGTTCTCCTGAATTTCAGAATTCGGAATAGACAAGACATCATTCCTCTGAACGTTGTCTTTCTCCACTTTTAACCTCCCTTTCCTTCATTCTTTTTTCAAAAAACTTATCCCTTAGTCTCATTTTTCTCATTAAATTTCTTCTTTTAATTTCTTCTGTTCGAGCACCCCTCTCTCGGCGATATTCTAGTCCTACCTTAATACGTAGCTTTCTAAGTCCTTCATTGAACTTCATCTTAGATTCTTCATCTTTGAATTGCTCTTCTAAAAAATCCCGAAAGTTTATCATATCTCACCTCCTTTCTTTTTAGTTTGTCAACAAAATAGTTCTAAATATCCTTAATAAATTCTTCCAGCAAAAGTCCATTCTCTGCGGAAATGAAGGAGGTCACTTAAATCCTTTGGTAGAATGCGAATCCACTCACTGTCTCCGTCTTCGTACTCAAAATATAGATCGACAAAACCGGAGATTACACACTCCTGTAATTTCTTTGCGAACACATATGCGTCTGTAAAGTCGTTCCAGTACTCGTCGAGTTCAATATCAATCAAATTTTCGTCGATGTCTGTTATGATTTTCACACCACGAAAACCTGAGACGCCTGTATTGTTACTAGCAAAGAACTCTTCAAGTTCGTCTGCTTTTGCTCTGTCTATTTTTACGTTATCAGCAAATTCAAATTTCAGATATGCATTCATAGCAAAACTCCTTTCTCATTTTTTATAGTTCGTCCATCCAAATTGAGCCTGTATAAACCCACTCTTGCCGTAAGTGAAGAGATTTCTCTAGATCTCTTGGAAAAACTCTAATCCAATCTCTGTTTCCGTATTCGTCCTCAAAATACAGATCGACAATACCCGAAATTATGCACGTCTGCAACTTGGTTGTGAATAGGATAGCATCATCAGGTTCCCAAGACTCGTGGAGTTCAATGTTAACTAAGTTTCCGTTATCGTCTGTTATGATTTCTACACCGCGAGAACCTGAAGCATCTGCAAAGAACTCTTCAAGTTTGTTTGCTCTTTCCCTATCGATTTTGACACTGTCTTTAACAAACATAACAGATAACATAATATACCCCCTATTTATTCTCTTATCATTATTTTTGCGCCTCAGTCCGCTTCACGTTCTCGATACATCTGAATTTGAGAACTGAGCCAGACCAATTACGTACAAATGGTGTAGCTACGAAGAGGGTGTTATTGTAGTGTTTGAACCAAGCACCGAATAGCGCACTTTTACCTAAATTTGGAACTACAACAAGTTGGAGAGGTGTAACTTGAGGCTGTGACAGGTCATATACAATAATAGCACCTAAATCGTGGAAGCCATGAGCGCGGTAATTAGGCGCTCCGACAAGTAAATAGTTTTTGTGTATATGCACACAAGATCCGAAACCTATGTTCGCATCTGTAAGTATAGTATACGGAATGTAGTTGCTCCCTTCTCTTCGGTAGAGATGTACTTCGCCAACCTCGTTTGTTGTACTCTTCATTTGTAAAGGATAAGACGCTGCTAACCAATCATCGGTGACATGAAAGTAATGGCGCCACGCTTTCTTCTCTAACTGCTGCAGCAACTTAAGCGATTTTGTATCCGTATCATACGTGTATAGCCTATCTCCTTCTCTACTCGATAGTAATAGTGTCGTCATATCTAAACGAGAACTGAACCAACCTAACTCGGGTACTCCTTCTTCGGTTATCTCAGTTTCAGCTTTCCACTTCGTGCCCGCTAATCGATATACGTGTATCATACCGATCCAACTTCGAGTCCCCTCATCGTATTTGTAAACAGGCTGCACAACATGCAAACGCGTACTATCTGAAGAGAAGAACAACGAACAACGAGACACGTTCTCTCCTGCTAAAGGAACGATACCTTCTAGAGTCCAAGTCTCTTTCTTTCGAAAGATCAAGATTGTAGACCGATTCCTCTCTCGGGCTAGAGCTGCGATTCTATATCCATTTGGAGAGATCGCTACAGCTGCACCAAGACCAGAGAAAGTAGATACCATTGACATCTGTTCATCTAGTGTTCCATTCGTGTAAACGAATACGCTTCCTTTTACATCCTTTCCTTTCTCACGATACGCAGGAGCTCCAACTACAAGTATGTTCTTCGCAACGTCGAAGCTCTCTCCGAATTCGCTGAACGTGTTATCGCATGCGTATTCGTGTTCTAATTGGTAAATTATCTTCTGACGTCGGATGCTAATCATATATATCCTCCTATTGTTGTGAGAAACTGATTTGCCACTCTTACATAATCGAACTTCTCTACAACTCGTTGAGCTTTCAGTGAAAGTTTATATGAAGAAGGCTCGAGAGCAGTAGCCACAAGATCTACAAATTCTGCCCACGTATCATACTCTTCTATATTAGGCCCTGTAGTCAGTAATCCATTTTCGTTGTGCGAGATAAGCTCTGGAAGAGCACCTTTTGATGTACTTACGGGTATCATGCCTGTAGCCATTGCTTGTGCTATAACCATCCCAAAAGTTTCGTGGTATGTTTGCGGATGAACATAGACGTGTGCCTTCTTAAACATGTTTATGAGTTCAGATGGTGGGAGTAGTGGAAAAAGTTTTACGCCTTTCATTCTTCGTAGTTGACTCAACACGGCGTGTGTCTTAGCATCGTCTTCTCGATCGTACAGTTTGTAACTAGAAAATATCCACAACTCTAGGTCGTCTCTTTTTGTATTCATACAAATATCGAAAAATAGATCGGGCAACATATGCAACCCTTTGAACGGAATCGATGCGTATGTCAATATGTTATTCTTCTGTGAACGCTCATGCCCCCAACACCATTCAGCTTTAAAGCACGCATTCGGAACTACAGTAAGCTTTTCAGCGGGAATATTCCTATATAACCTGAACGTGTACGCTTGCCATTCGCTTACACATATTATTTTCGTTAGTCGAGATATGACATTAGGAAACGAAAGCCAATCCAGAATCTGTTGGTCGTAAGCATCGTGTGAGAAATAGAAGATTGGGAGTGTAGTTGGAATCAACGTGAGATCAATATGTGCACGATTAAGTACTAAGAGATCTGCTGTCGGTATGTATTCGGTCAGTTTACGTAGATCATCTATTATGAATTGATCATTACAATAGTAACGTTGCTCTGGTTGCAGAATAATCGTTCTGTGTCCTAGTGCGCATAATCCTTCAGCTAATAGTAGCAACGAGAGCTCACTACCACCAATTGGTTTAACTTGATAGACCTTCGGTTCCAACCGAAGACCAGTATCGACAAACAGAACCGTGTATGGTTTCATAGATTCTTCACTCCGTATAAGCTTTTTCGGTCTTTACATCTACACCATATACGATCGTGTTGCTTCTTCTTGTCTACAAATATCCTACCGCGTCTCATACTCAATACTACGTCAGGTCCTAACTTTATTTTGTGTTTCTTTTTCATTTTCATAGTCCCCCACTTATTAGAATCTGATATCGTTCATACTCTGTCTCGTTGAGCTTCCCCGTGGAGTACAACGCTTCGACAAGTTGACAGAGTTCTTTAGAAGACATATCTACGACATCGGGATCGTACACTACTAATTCTTGAATAACTGCAGGATCTACCATCTCTTTCATTGAAATTCCTCCTCCTATTTTTGATAATTATTCTTACTTTCTATATCTTTAATCGCGTCTTTAATTACCTTTATATAGTTATAGTATGCCCATACCCATATTCCGGAATTTTTTAGAAAGTTCTTCAGAAACATTAACATTATTGTCTTTTTTCATTTCTTCCGTCTTTTTGACCTCCTTAATTTTTTTGCGCATCTGTCCCCCTTACTATCTCGATACGTCCTTGAAACCTTTTGTAGTCAGAAGATGTATGAACCATTTAGTGTCTCCTTGAGGAATCGCTTGATAAGGATCGGCATACGACATACTCAACGGTAACCAACCGAAACAGTTTCTGAAGTCGTTGTCTTTGATCCCAACGAAGTAGATACCGTTCTCGTCTACTTTAAAGACTCCGGGACAATCCGAAGTTGCTATAGCTACTTGAGATAACGCCCAACTTCTTAGATCCTTTGGTACGCTGATTTGAGGATCTGTATTTAATCTAGCTGTAACTGCCCATAGTGCTAACATATCAATCTACCCCCTTTTCTGCACATCTTTTCATTTTCTATTCCTCTCCTCCAAACAAACAATTAAACTACTTTTGGTTGTTTAACCTCATTGCAAACTCACTGTCGGGATAAAACTCCAGAATGGCCTCAATAAACTTTCGTATTAACTCATTATAATCATTCAATAGTCCACTTCCATCCCATATTTTATTCCGGTCTTTATCGTATAAATATACCGTAACCAGCCGACTTGGTGTCATACTAAAGCTAAAAGGTATTCCACTTTTACAAATCTCCTTAAAGATATCAACAAATTCATCCGATTCTTCCTTATTTGTTTCTTCCTGTAAAAACTCTTTTTCTATCACTGCCATTAACGCATAAACTTGATCAATTAAGTACTTCTTCTCCTCCTCTTTTTTCATTTTTACATCCTCTCTAGTTTATTACTTTCTATAGTTCTCCCTCAATTCAGGGAGTATTATTTAATGTCTTCCCATATCTCTGTATCATGTAATTCCGTTAAAGTTGCCCAACCCCTTATATCTTTTCTGAACTTCTTTCTAGCTTGCGTTACCGTCAAAACAACAGGCTTCCTGTAATTTTCAGGTCTGCTCGGCATAGTTTTAAACGTCCAACATTCTGCGCCGTCGTAGTCTTTTCTCTCCAACCAAAAGTCTCTGCCAACAATCAATAGATCACATGCAACTTCTTGAGTTCCATGCCCCGAATTGTATTCTGTATCAGCTAGCTCTTCGAAGTCTTTCCACGTGAACCATCCGAAACTTTCGCTTCCTACCCACAAGACATCCTTCTCCGTTCTATGATATTTTTTTAATTCTTTTAACGTCTCCTGCAATAAGTTTTTTTCTGGAGTGTTCATTGTATCCTCTTTTATATCTCCTTCGTCTACTAAGAAAGCGTACATTATATCATCTCCTTTTCAGTCTTTATAGGTAATATTCGTAGCCCATATACCAGATACTTCGTTCATATTTCGTGGATAAAACACTTGTCCTGTATTCCAATTTACATGAAGACAAGGTGCATCCATATCTATCAGAATTCTATATCCGTTGTGGAGCAGCTTCTCACAGAACCAGGCATCCTCGTTCAATTCTTTGTCTCCGCGATGAGTAATACATTTGAACCACGGATATGTAAGCTGTCTGAATACTTCTGTACGAATAAGTGCAAATCCAAGTCCTGTAAGCCAATTACACTCTACAACACCAGAAGTATACACGCGATCTACCTCTGTAACGATACCTGTCTCAGGATGTAGAATCAAATGAGCACTCCAAGGGTCTGCTCCTTTCGTAGTATATTCTCCGACTACCATTCCTATCGACTTATCTTGTTCAATATGCCGAATCAGATTATTGAGACCTTCCGTAGGTGGAATAATATCGTCGTCGATGAATAAGAGATATTCAGCTCCCATTTCTAACGCTTTTCGGGCAAGTATATTGCGTGCTTCATCCACCGGATAATTACTAACTCTAACTACGTCAGTTCTGTATCCACGTAGCAACTCCATCTTCGCTAAGTTTACAGCTATCGGAGATGTAGACGTACGTGTAGGTATACCAATAAGAATTAGCGGATATGCGGGAGGTACACGAATAGTCTCGAAGTCGAGTATCATTCCAGTAGCATACGTAATATTGGGATCTCTACGACCAAAGACTCTTTTCCACTGCTTATCGTAGTGGAGACATTCAGTCGAGAGGTCTACGATGGGATAAGTATGAATGCGCTCTATCAGATTTTTCGTGAAGAATGCGTCTTCGCCCATTGTCCAATAACCATCGGGAGCACCAAACTCCCAAAATAATGGTAGAGGTACGGAACGTGCGATCTCGTTAACGTTAATGAGTGTGAAGCCCATAGCACAGACAGAAGTGCATACTCCTAGTGTCTCACTCACTTGTTCGTAGACATGCGCACTTACTAGTGGTTCGCATTTTCTGTAGTAGTTAGCAGCTACTACTAATGGTCTACCGTTCGTGCACTTAAGAACCTCTGGAGGTAAATCTATATTGTACATCAAATCCCAGAGTTGTATTAAAGCAGTATTAGGAGCAATAATATCGTCGTCTATAAAGAGTACGTGATCGAAATTGTGAATCAACGCGTGTTCTATAGCAAAGTTTCTGCCAGCAGTCACCGACATACCCCATATAGTGAGTGTGTCAAATTTAAGATGTGTAGGAACTACAAGACGATTAGTGGCGTCTGTTAGAGCGGTGTCCTTCTCATTTCGTTTGAGCGTAACTATAAGAAGATCTTTAGGTGGTATATCTCGTCTACGAGGCTGTTCGATGTCGTATCTACGGTATACGAAGTTGAGATCGTTATGCTGTTTCGCGAGCTCTACGCGTAACATAAAATCTTGAACTATTCGTAGCTCCCAATCTGTCAAATCGGAAAGCTTTTCCCACGTAGCCCGTGATAACGTACTTTGAGATCGAAGTTCAATCTCGATCTCTTTTAATAGATTGATGTCTATCATTATTCACTCCTATGTAAAGTTGGTAATTACTCATCCCGTTCCACGAGAAACTTGTCTACATAAACAGGATATTTACTGTCAATAGTCCCATCGGCATAGAAAATACCTATTTCCTCTTCTATTTTATCCTCGATACTTTCTTCGTCGTAGTAACCATCGTAATCTCCGTCTTCTTCTATTTCTATCTCTACGTCTTTCAGTTTAACCACTCGAATAACTTGGTAACCGTCTTCTTCACTTATTAAAAAATGCGTACATATTGTCCTCCTTTTTGTTTTTTTTTGAACTACTAACGACTTTCTTGATAATAAATTTTTCTATTGTTTTCGTAAGCGGAGCAATCTCTAAAATATCAGTTAGCACAGGGATCTCGATCTCTTTTAGTAAATTGATTTCTACCGCTGTTCGCCTCTTAGTTGTAAAAATTGGGCTTTTCGGTTGCTGTCTTCCTAACTCGACCGAAGCGGAACTGAGCTAGCAGACATAGCCCGCATAACAAGACACAGTCTAGAAACTCTCCATTTTACCCCTCCTATTAAATTTTATACGGAAGCCGACGCAAAAAGCTTCTCTTATTAAAGCCCGCTTTTTGCGGGCGAGTTGTTTTATCTTCTTCTCTTTTGTTACAACCGATTTCGTTGATTCTATCACACACACCTCCTTTCTAAGTCTACCTACCCGAGACGGAATAGGTAGACTCTACTTCTTATATTAAAATATATATCGCTCAAACCCAATCTACAAACGACACAAAAAGTTACAGTGATCCTTATCTTAAGATCACTGTAACTCGTACTTACGACTACTTCTTAATTCGAGAAGACTCTATATCTTAGTTTCGTTTTGCTTTTGCTCTTTCTCTAACGTTCCTTCTTGCCCTTTCTCACTCCCAAAAAGCTTCTTGATAATACCTAACGGTAGTACTTTTCTCAACAACATCGCTAGAAATATGAAAGGAGCGACTAAGAGGTAACCAACTGTTTTAGCTTTCTCATCTTTAACCGTCGAAAGTCTATCAGCAACCACTCCAAAATATGCATTTGCCGTTAACCAGAGAGCTTTTAGAAATCCCGCTTCCTTGTAAGCGTTATTTGTCTTAAGCTCTTCCAACTTCTCTTTCCACTTCTCCATAAGATCGTTCATAAACGTTTCTAACGTAGCAAGAGCCTTTATTAATCCACGAGCTAATTTAGATCCTATCTTATCTATGTCTTCTTTCTGCAGTTTATCTACCTTCTCTTTCTCTATCCCCGCTAGCCAACCCGCAAAACGTCTAGCTTTATTTACTATTTTTTTAGCTAGATCTCCTAAACCCAGAAGAGGCAAAGCTATGAAAATAGCCAAACCAATAACGAATACTAGAACGTAATATAATCCAAACTTGAGTATAAATCGCCATATACGACGCAACCAACTTTGTCCTCCTGGAGTAGGTTCAGAAGAATACTCACCGTATTCGTCATCAGCTTGTTCTCTGACCTCCGCACGTATCTTACTCGCTATATTCGAACTCAATGTCATATAACCATTAAAAAACTTCACTTGTTTACCTACTAACTCTCTTCGCAGCGATCCAAGAACTGATCTAAAGAAGGCGCCTGTTGCAGCCATCATTCCTCCTGTAGCTACGCCTGTTTTTGTGACGCCAGATCCAACAACGTGTACTATACCTTTACTAAGAGCTTGCCTAGATACCATCTTTCCTATATCGTCAATAAATCGAATAACAGCTCTTGTCTCTACTGCAGCTCTTCTGTCTTGTGATGATACTGGCTGTTCCAACAAAAGTATACTGTACATTCTATTCTACCTCCGAAAGTTTTCATTCGTTTCTTATCTAACTATTTGTTCTAATGCAAAGAAAAAAGCCCTCCTGGAGGGCAAGGAGGGCTACAAGAGAGGTGATGATACCGGCTAGTATTACTATGGGAGCACGATCTGTCCGCTCTGTGTAATGTTCAAACGACCAACACCGAACGGTCTGAATACTCTTTTTGCGTATCTGGTCATGTATGTAACGGATGGTACGTTAGTCATTGGCCAAGGATAAATCGTGACAGGAATATATGGCATATATGCATACACTGCAGCTGTAGGCTCAACTGGGTTGAGAATTACAAGAGCTGTTCCTTGGGGCATTAACTGTGTAGTGAGAAACTTGTACTGGTTACCAAGCTCTCCTACTTTATATGGTGTTGTACCTACATATTCTCCACCAGTTAGATCTCCTGTTTTGCTGTACTCACCCGTTGCTTGGAAGATAGCAGCATCTAATGGATTGCAGATAATTGTGTTAGCGGGTGCGATTGCAGTCTTGTCATAGATCTTACCTGCGATAGCATCAATAGGCACAACAACGTTCTCATACCACTGTTTCGGACCGAATGCGAATCCTGAAGGTGGTGTCTTTGGGAATGAAGCCTGAATTCCACCACTTAAGTTTGTTGCTGCAATTAAGTCACTTAAGATCTCTTTGTCGATATCTGTTGCAATCTGAGCTCCTAAGATATTGAGCATCTGAGCTTGTGCATCAAGATCAAAGAGAGCCTTTACATCCTGTTCAAATTCGATTGACCATTTGACGTTGAGTTTACGAGTTAAAGCCGAAATCTGATATGGCTCTAACTTCAACTCAACTTCAGACATATTCTCGTTAGACTCCATTGCAACTGATCCAGTAAAATATACACCTGTAGTGTAACCATCACGAGAAATGATGCTTACATCTCCGTTAGCAAAATTAATGTTTACGATCAAATCATCTGTGTTTCCAGATGTAGGATATGTAACTGAGAATGTAGCAGCACCACTTAAATTATCTGGAACTACATTAACTGTAACAGTATCTGTACCGTCTGTTACGCTTACAATGATTACATCTCTCTGTACACTACCAGAAGTAAGTCCTGCGAGTGTAACAAGATTTCCACTTCCTGAACCGCTTGTAACAGGAATTGGAGTTGTAAACGGAATGATTGGGCCTGAGGAAACTCGTCCGGAGTAATCTGGAAGCTCGTGTGTTCCAGATGATGTTTTTGCTACAGCTTTAATGAAGTACTTAATTGTGAATGGCTTATCGATAGGATCTACTGTGATTGCTTCTCTAGCAACAAGTCTTGGGAAGAAGATTCTGAGCAATGGTAACAAAAGCTGGTTATACGCAGTATAGTTAGGAGTGACATTAACCTCCTGTAAGACATACTCTCTTAAATTCTTTGCGAGCTGTCTGAACATTGCTTCGTCTCTGGGAGACAATCCTTGTGCAAGTGCATCTACGTATGCACCATATGCACTTGACTGCTTATAAATTTTTGTACCATCTTTGATCGGATCGATAGAGTAGTTCTCTCGTACGAACGCATACGATTCCTTGAGCAGTTCTTTAGTCTCGAAAAGGTTCATTGCCTAATTACCTCCTTTTTAAAGTATTAGTCTATCGTATTTTGTTCGAAACCTAGGAGACTCAAACTTAGATGACGAGCCATACTTCCTTAACTCTTCGCGCAAAAATTGGTGGAAGAGAAAGTCTAAGTATCCATCTGCGTCATATTCTGTACAAATTCCATTTGTACAAACTCTATAGCTCTCCGTCATAACTTGTCTAATAACTGCTTCTGGATGTGATGGTTTACTAACAGCGTCATAAGTTACTAAAAAGAGAGGATTTGAAACAACGAATACTCCATCCTGTTCTTTACTAGGTTCGAGGTTACCAAGAGCACGTAACGAGAAACCTACAGGCACTTTATCCTTGATAAGAGAATACATAATAGCGCCATTTGGTGTCGTTAACGTTTCACCCTTTCCTAGAATCTCATTTCCTGAGAACCATAAAGATGTAATCAAATGAGAAGCCTGTGACAATGATACGACAACCTGCCGATTTGGCGACTCGTCGAGAGGATGATCTAACTCACCAAGTAGACTACGTCCTTGTGCACGTTGTTTAGCAGCTTCGATAACAGGCTTCATTACTTCAGTAGGATAGATCCGTCTATTAGAATTCACAATATCACAGGTCTGTAAGCAAGCAACGAACGTCAGCTTACGACTTTTGCCTTCCTTTGATTCTTTGATAACCTCGGGTACTTGAACTGATGTCACTTCGGATATGAAGACGGTACGACTATTTGGTTGCATATCTATACCTCCTGTTGCATTCTACGAACAAGGGATCTAAGCGTTATATCTAATTCTGCAATAATCTCGTTTAGTTCTGCATCTTCATAAATCTCGATATTATCTATCAATACACACACCAAATTATGGTATTCAATAATTGACATATACAACTCAGGATCAAGACCGTGAACTAATTTGGCGACTTCCAATAATTGTTTGGAATACTTATAAATCCGTTGAAGTTTCTGAACAGTATCTCTAGTCATTAGAATGTTACCTCTTCGCCTCCTTCCGCCGCTTCTCCTCCACCTGATGGTTTCTTACCAAGTAAACTATCTATTTTTGTTGTTCGCTTCCACTCTTGTATCTCATCCGTACTCACGAACGATGACAAATACTTTTCTACTAACTTCGACTTCTCGACATCAGGAAGAAGCTCACTCAACGCATTTACGATTTCGCTTACAGACGTAAAGATCTCTTGCAGAACAGCTAACTGAATCTGTAAAGGTGGCCTAAATGCGAGAGTCACAGTCTGAAGACGAGATGCTTTATCTGGAAATGTAAGAGCACCTAATTTCCTTACTAACGACGTAAGACGAGCACTAAACACTTTTTGCAGGCGTACAATAGTGCGAGCAAACTTGACATTCTCTTGTGATAATGTATATTTAGACTCAGATGTATCCTCTTGTATAAGATAGATAGGTGGTATACCTGTACCACTTATCACTTTTTTACGTTGGTATTCAATATCATCGATACGTGCAGCTAAATCTCCACTGGGAGTCGTATCGACAGTGAAGAACTCTTTACCATCCTTTACGGGTACATAATAGTCCTCGAAGAAAGACATCTCACTCACCAGAAGATCTATGCTAAGTGGGTTTTGCAGGTATACCTCTTTTTGTTTCGTCTTTCTGATTACTTGCTGAATATAGTTAGTGACATTCCTATCTCCGCCTACTTCAACTTTGAAGATACGACGTTCAGGAGCACGTGTAAGCCTATAGATCAACATAGCTAACTCAGAAATACTTAAGTTTCTTGCGGCTGTTAAAATGTGCGCAAAAATAGACTCACCGTACGGATAATGAACAGCCGACGGTAGTCTAAAGTATTCCATCTTCTCAGGCATTACAACATAGACACTATTCTCATTCAATGTTTTATCGAGCAAATAATTACTTACCAAAGTAGCAAGATCAACGTGCAATTGTGGATTCTCGCGTATAGCATTAACAATCCGAGGATCTTTAGTGCTAACAAAACTTATGATCTTCGAAACAAAGTCGTTTATAACCGGCTCGTTAGACGAGTTCGTTCCACTCATTGGAGATGCAGAAGTTGCAGTCCTACCTAAAGGCTTTACTACCACAAAACAGATTACACTATTTTTATAAATTATAGGTACAACATTATCTGGTTCCCAAAACACTAAGAACCTGAACTTCATTTCCGAATCGTTATTATCAGCTTCTCGTATAGGATAGAACGCTTCTTTCAATGTCGTAAGTTGTGTATTTCCTTCCTTGTCGAATACAAGGACGTCAGTATCTGAAAGAGACACAAGAGGATCCGCCTCTCGTATCTCTACAAAGAAATCTCCAAATGCTAACGTTTTTGCTACGATAACATTTAATTGATCTTCGATTTCGTACTTGTCTAGTAACTCACGTACGAGAATCCTCATTTCGCTATCGTCCGTATGTATAGTGAGAGACTCCTTTAAATAATCATCTGGAGATAATACATTATCAACATAAGTCTGAAGAGCTTGCCCAAGCTCTGGCAGACGTTGTAAGAGCTCTCGGATCAGACGATATCTGTCAAGACGATCACGCTCAACACGAACACTAGTCAACAACTTACTAAACACGTCTAAACTTGTAGTAGTAGACGTATCTGTAGCCTGAGTCGACAAACGACGAATTACACGAAATAACGTTTCATATCTTGTTGAACGATAATCGACAAGATATGAACTAACGTCTCGTAACGTTTGTTCTATATCCTCGTCTGCTTTAAATATTAGTTTACGTAATCTCTCCAACATTGTTAGCCTCTTTCTCTACTAAATAATCTGATAATCTACTATCGAAATACTTACCGATGTAGATAACAAAACCTTCTTGTGTAAAACACTGTAGTAAGAATTTCTTATAGGACGGAGACAGAACCAAAAGGACTTCCCTCACGAATCGGCTACGCAACTCCTCTAAATTCTCGCTCTCAATACCGTTCACTACAAATAGCGGAGCAATATGTTTCACACTATAAGCTCTCCAAACACTATCAAACAACAACTGAAGATCTACCAAAATATGTTTTACGCGTAGAAACGCAGCGAGTTTAGTAACAAAACGTGCTATAAATATATACAATAATAGTAACGTGGCACAAACTAGTGCCACGTTAAGTGAATTATCAAACATGTTTTACCCTAAAGACTCTTCTTCAGTCTCTTCTTCTTCCTCGTCTATTTTGAGTCCTTCGTCTTCTTCTTCAACTTCTGGTTCCTCTTCACCAAACCCGAGCTCCACCTCTTCATGCTCTTCTTCTTTCTCAAGGTCTTCATCTTCGCCAAGCTCGAGCTCTTCCTCTTCATGCTCTTCTTCTATCTCGGGCTCTTCTTCGGATTCTTCTTCGAACAACAAGCTTTCAGAAAGTTCGTCTTCTTCAGTCTCTTCTTCTTCACCTATTTCGGGCTCTTCTTCAGTCTCTTCTTCTTCACCTATTTCGGGCTCTTCAGGTTCGAAGTCTTCACCGCTTTCGTATTCCTCTTCGGATTCTTCTTCGAACAACAAGCTTTCAGAAAGTTCGTCTTCTTCAGTCTCTTCTTCTTCACCTATTTCGGGCTCTTCTTCTTCCCCGTCTATTTTGAGTTCTTCGTCTTCCTCCCCAGCTTCTGGTTCTTCTTCACCAAACCCGAGCTCCTCCTCCTCCTCTTCTGCTTCAAAGTCTTCATCTTCCTCAGTTAATGCAGTTTCGAAGAACTCACGAGAAAGAAGAGATTTACCAAGTCCCTTATCAGTCGAACTATCCTCATCTGTTTCTACGAAAAGATTCTCGTCGTCCCAAACTTCAGTATTCAACTCATCTAAACTATCTACATATTCGAGAGTACTAAAGACCTCAGAAAGGATCTCTTCTTCTGCTGGAGTAAGTTGTGTGAACAGTTTCTCGCCACTAGATACGATATTTTTCTTCGTGATAGACTCTTGTGGTTCATCTAAATCGAACGTCTTAAATTTCTTCATTTCCGAAATACCTCCTTTTCAATTACTACGCCTAATTTATGTTCTTACTTCTAATACATGAACTTCACCAACGAACAAAGGGCGTATACTGTAGAAGACTATCCAAAGGAATAGGTAGAATCGAAGGTCCCATAACAGGTCGCATCTGTAAAGATTGTTGTTTAGGCCACTGATCAAACCCGAATCGAGTGATAACGTTTATCAAAGCTTGTTCAATCGCCGCACTAATATCTTCTCTCGTAAGTGTCATCGGTGTCGTAGACATTTCTGTTGGCGGCCGCTCGATGTTCGAGATCATCGCACCCGTTGTAACGCTCTCTGCAGTCTGGACAGGCCTCTCTATAGGTAGCTGACCAGTTCTACTTAACACGCCCCCGCTTGTTGATGCTTCAGCCTCTGAACCTTTAAAAAGTTCTCCTACTTTCTCACCTAAGAAACCCCCTAACTTACTACCTAAGTAACCACCGATAGCCCAACCCGCAATTGTTCCTACCGGCCCTAAGAACGTGCCTAAAGCGCCTCCGAGAACACGTCCTGCTAGACCACCAATAACTCTACCTCCAATAGCACCCCCGACTAACTCACCTCCTAAGCCTCCAAGTATCTTTCCTAAACTAGGTCTACCCGTAGTAGTGCCACCAGCTTCTGCGCCTGAAGCAGTTTCGTCACCATCACCAAATAAAAGTTGCGATCCTCCATAAAGAAGAGCTGTGATAAAGCCGAGTTTTCCAGCCTTACCTAAAAATCGTAAGAACTTACCCACTTTTGAAGCACGTGCTGCGCCTGCAGCTGTTTCAGCACCCGCGGCAGCAGCTCCAACACCAGCTGCTGTTTCAACAGCCGTAGCTACTCCTTTCTTACGAAACAAAGTTTTCCCAAAGAGTAGTCCTGCTCCCGCAGAAAGCAGACTCGTAAGTCCACTCACACCTTTCGTAGCTACATCAAAGACACCCTTAAACGTAAGGAGCGTTCCTATCTTATCAAGCAACTTATGTAACCCTTCAAGCTTCTTAAGAGGTTCGAAAGACTTCTTCAGTGACGCTCTCCATTTCCTTTCTTCTTTACCTTTCTTCTCGTCAACACGTTGCGAACGTTCAACAGACATATCAATCTTAAACACTTTGTCTTTGATCGCAGTTAACTCTTCGTGAATAGTGTTGAGCACACTTGTTACGCTCTCAGGAACCGTAAATGTAGTCGTAGCCGCAGAAACCGAAGTAGCCGTAGGAGCTGAAACAGTAGTCGTAGTAGCAATAGGTTCTGGTTCTAACACTGTCTTCAGAACTTTCATAACGTCTTCTTTAGTGATTTGCTCTTGTTTCATTATATCCGCAATCTTTTCAACTACGAGAGCAGCTTTATCAATTTTTGCTAAATCTCTACCCGTAACATACTTAATTATAGTCTTCACTTCGTCGGAGACTTGTCCACCCACGTTCTTCCAAGACTCGACAGTTTTCTCTAACAACTTACCTAACGTCTCTTTATCGAATCGCTGTTCTAGTTGCACGCCCTCCGAAACTTTCTTCAACGACTCGACAGTTTTCTCTAACAACTTACCTAACGTCTCTTTATCGAATCGCTGTTCTAGTTGCACGCCCTCCGAAACTTTCTTCAACGACTCGACAGTTTTCTCTAACAACTTACCTAACGTCTCTTTATCGAATCGCTGTTCTAGTTGCACGCCCTCCGAAACTTTCTTCAACGACTCGACAGTTTTCTCTAGTAACTCTCTTAACGCCTCTTTATCGAATCGTCGTTCTGACTGCAAACTTTCCAAAACTTTCTTCAACGGCTCTCGAACTCCTTCTAGTTTATCTGTAACAGGAACAGTTTTCGTAGGTTCACCAACTCCTAGAAGTTTACCTACATCGAGTGCACCTCCTTGATCTTTAAGAGCACCAAAGATCTTCTCTAAGAGCGATTTTTGTTCTTCTTCTTCTTTTCGTGGTTTAGTAAAGATATTGATTAGTTTTCTAAAATGCTCGTCGACTCTATAGTAGTAACCTTGCAGAGCTAAACTAAATGCTTGCTGCATTTGCGGAGGCAAGTAATCTTTAATCGCTGACGCGATCTTCTCTAGCTGCATTACCTCACGTTTTCGCTCCGCAGACTTACTAAAATCTTTCAAGAATCTACCGATGAAAGTCTTCTCGCCTCCCAAAACTGTACCTAACAAAGAAGGTAGTTTCTCCTTAAAAAGCTTATCTAGACCTAACTTCTCTTTCACCTGCTTGAATATCCAACTTAAAGGTTTCTTGAAAAGAGGTGTATTAATGATATCTAAAAGCGGCTTAGTAAGTATTCCTAAAGGCGACACCGCAGTTAACATACCTTCGTGGAATGCTTGTTGATCTTCGACTAAATGTGGAAGTGTTCTTGCATACGTGTCTTCTATAGACTCAGCAGTATCCGCTAAACGAGCGAACGCTTTTTGTCTAAACATCTCTGTATTTTTAAACAAATGAGAATGAAAGAACTGCTCTAGAAGTCTCGCTAGTTCTTTCGGTACTATCTTCAAAACTTCTCTCTGTAACCGTAACATATCAATCGGCGTCGACTTCTTAAAAGCCTTCGAAAGTCCTTTAACAGTTTCTTCTACTGATGCTCCCTTTCTGAAACTTCCCAAAACAACTCTCATCGGCTTACTATATGTGCGGACTAACTCTCCTACAGCAGAGAAAGTAGTTGTGGGAGCAAATATACTCGCTTCGGGTGTTGTCGTCGTCTCAGCTATTCGTCTGAATACGTCTGAGAGTGCCATTATGGGATCTCCCTACTTCCTGTGAAACTCTCAAAGAAAGCATCAAGTAAATCTACACTCGGACGTTCGTCTTTCGTAGTAGTAATCATCTCATCTTCACCTTTACTATATCTATATGCAAATAGTTCTTCTACACCACCTAATGGTGTAGTTATCTTACTTTCATCGCCAACTAAACGTAATATTGTATCGGATGCATACTTTGTTGCCCAAAGAGTCATTCCCAACGCAAAAACGGCATCATCTGGAGAACCCACAATCTTTCCCCCACGATTTCGTAAAGTCATTAGCTGACGGCTTAAGACAGAAGATCTGAGAGTATCTACGTTATCTGATACATAAGAATATATGCAACTCAATACCTGATCTCTTACATTAGTAGAGTTGACCCAACCATAATGAGTCTCTACCTTCTTCCCTTTTCGGATCTTTGTATAGAATAAACGTTGTTTTAGAAACTCGTGTTCTAAACAATACTCCACAACTTGATTTCCGACACCATTTGACTCTACAATTATCGCACACCTTCTATATATCTGCGCAAGTCTCTCTACGGCTCTACACAACGTAGTAGTCGAACATTTATGCACAAACTCGGCAACAATTTGTTTGTCTGAATATCTGATAACATAAATAGCACTCTTTGAGTCTCCAGTACGTGTTGCGGTATCAACACCAACTACATAAATCTCATCGCGGTTTATAGTCGATCGAGGTTCATACAAAATAATAGGAAAGCCATCAACGAGAACTTCTTCTGCAGGATCAACGGCTTCAATTTGCTGCAGTTTGATCAAAATATCATCTGGAAAGAAACTCGACTCATCGCCTAAGAAGATAAGATCCAATTCTTGAGCAACTTCCCTAGGATCTTTATCTTTTGTAACTGCTTTGTACCAATCGTCGTTGTAATCTGGAACATCCTTCCAATGAAATCGTACGGGTACGTAATTCGAAGTACCGTTCGAAGCTTCTAGCCACATTCGGAAGAAGACTTCTCCTACACCCGTCATTCTATTTGGCGTGCTACCGATTACAATTCCGTACGGTACTGAGGTTTGCTCGTACCTAAGAAACATTCGATTTGTAGTATATGTTAAACCAGATAAGATTCTCTTTAAGTTTACGATATGTGCAGCTTCGTCTATAAAGATAAAGCCTGCTCTCAATCCTCTACCAGCCTCTTCAGGATTCTCTTTTGGAACTGAGATAGCAATTACATTCGAACCGTTAGCAAGTTCAATATACGACTCAATCTTCTTTACAACGTGTTCCTTATTACTAAAATCAATAGTAAAAGGTGGACGTAGAGCTTCCAAAGCAAGTCTAATCTCTTTAACAAGCGTATTCGTATGCTCTTGCTTTCTAGACAGAACAGCTATTGTATAATTAGGAAAGAATAATAATAACCAACAACATAAAAACACAATCAAAACTGTCTTACCTACCTGTCTAGAGCCCAATAGTATAACACGATGATCTTTGAGAAACTTTTCTAGTATCTCTAGTTGTTTGGGATACAAATTCGAGATAATAGGTTTATCGGGCAAAGTGTAATCCCGGCAATAATGTGTTATGAAGTATACGGGATCATTCTTGCACTTTAGATATTCGACGATATACTCATTCTTAATTTGCATCTACTACTACTCCTGTCTATTTAACTTCATCTCTACTCTAGCTCTAGGCCGTCCAGATAATAATAAAGAATAAGTAACAGTTGTCAATGTATAAGTACCTTGTAGATGTACAAATCGTGTCTCGTCCGTAAAGAACTCAACTTTCGTGCCCAACACTAACACTCGAGGATCTATCATAAATTCTGTTCGTGTGACTAATGTACATCCTTCTAGAAATAGTTCGTCATAGAGATGCTTTAGGTTGGAGGATGAACCGAACTCTCTTGATCCAATCAACGAATCGTGTAAATGTTGTTGTTGATACCTTAGATCTTTTGTTGCATAGAGAACGTTATGCGCATAATCAACGGTAGGTATAAACGCAGGAGCATAAAACGAGCGAGATGCTGCAGAGTAAGATGCTTGCGCATACTGCACAATAATACTATCTTGAGGAATTCTAGAAGTGTTAGGATTTGGTAAATACGCTAATTTAAGTTTAGGAGGTGCTGTATCCTTCAAAGAATACAGATAAAAGCCGTCTATATCGTAAGACGCAAAAACAGGTGTATCGTAAACACCATATGTACATACGACATACGAAAGTGCTTGTAATCTATCTACACTAGGGATGAAAACATTCTTCAGCGTAGGCACTACGGGAGGAGAGATATACTTTGGTCGTTTCACAATATCTCGTAGCAATTTCTCCGTACTAACTTGCTCACTAAACAAAGATATACTCTCTTTCGCTATTAACGAGTCTTGCAAATAACAAGTAACATTTGCATCTAGATATCTAGGAGTACTTTCATCACTACGTTTAGTATCTGTATCCGTACTTGTAAGCATCCCTACAGATTGAGATGAGACGTCCGCAACATATAACTTTGCAGTTACGAACTCATCTTTCTCTGCAAAAGAGAGACTCTTTGGAATCGTCCAAAAAATCTCTATCTCTTTGAGCATAAAGAAGTCTCGAGAAATCTGCAAATCGTCATCAAGCTTAAAAGTAAACACAAAAGTAGGAGAGATTAAGTCAGATGACTTCAAGATCATCAGACTCATAACTCTGTTTGTAAGCAAAATAGGATTGCCGTTCTTTGTATATCCGGTTATCTCAAATCCGGAAGCCATTGCTACAAATCTCCCCACTCAAGACATTTCTGTGCAACATCCGTATCAGATAAAACGGATACTCCTCCTACGTTTACGCCAAGAGCGTATAGATACAAATATAAAGAGTGGTTTGTATAGACCGAGTCGGGAGCTACGGGTGGCTCACCTACTTTCAAACAGTGTGAAATCATATTCTCTTTTGCAATTATATCATCCGCTTTGAATCCTAATGTTTCGACAACATTATGTATAGCTCCGTATGCAAGTAAGTTCCAAATCTCCATTTCTCCTAATCGTTGGCCAGAACTATGACACTCGTCATCACACGGCTGTAATGTCTTAATATGATACGGTCCGTCTGCACGAGTACTAAACTTTGACTCCACTGTATGTACCAACGACATGAAATACATAGTACCATAACCAAAATCTCTCTCAAGTGCACCCATTCGCCATACTTTAGTAGGAGATACTCCAAGCAGCTTCATACATTTTCGTATCATCTCTTTTGGTGAACGTGTGTATAGTGGTAACTCTAATGTGAAACCAAATTCAAGTAGTAGAGCCAATCGTTCCTTCACAGATAGTTTCAAGTGTAGATATGGAATTGTCCCTTTTGTGATCTTCTCGATTGACTGTAAGAGCTTGAATGCTTCGTCGTATTTCTCAAACTCTACTAACTCTCGTACTCTTTCTTCTACAACTCTACATACCTCTCCTAGATGCATCTCGAAGATCTGTCCAATATTCATACGAGAGATAACGCCTAATGGATTTAGAACTAGATCTGGAACCCAACCATCTTTACTTGTTACATAACGATCTGGTACAATTATAGAGCAAACTCCCTTATTACCGTGTCTATTACCTAGTTTATCCCCTACACAAAATGAACGAACTATTTTTGCTTGTGCCACTATAACTATTGCGTCTTGATTGCCTACTAACTCGTAGCTCTCAGGAAAGTATAATGGAGTAACTTTAGCAATTGATGGATCGATAGACGATAACAAAGTCTTGACAGCTTTCGGCTTGTTATGCTCTTTTATCCACTTAAGAACTGTCGGAGATGATTTATGCAAATCCAAATACTTCTCACTTTTATAATACGTAGACACCCGCTCGATAACTAAGTCTGCATCCGCGAAAATTCTTCGTTTATCTACAGAGGTGCAAAGAACATTGATCGGATTCTTAGGAGCACTCGTCCACTCGAATAGTATCTCACCTTTCTTATAGAATCTTCCAACTATAGGATACTTCATAAGAACTTCGTTAGGTTCTAATATCAACTCGAAAGACTTAACATACTGACTTGTTAGTTTCTGAGCACCACTTTCGCTCACAACAATAGCGTCTTCATAGTTCCAACCTTCGTAAGGAGCGAATACAACTTTCAGGTTCGCTCCAGCACAATATCTACCAAACTTTACGGCAGTGTGTTGTGCAAATACCTCTCCTTCCTTAACAGTGTCTTGTACAGATACAGACCAAAGTGAGGACGGTATCCTATATAAATAGACTTTACCTGTGGTCAATGATTTATACACAACAATTTCTTCATTACGATATAAGATCTGTATATCTTCAGCTGCCTGCTTCAGAAAAGTAGTAAGTTTTGTAACTTCTTGTAAATAAGACGTACTTATGTATGGAAGTTGCGGATTCACTAAAACTAAGCTCTGTCGTAAGAAGTTAGCTGCCATCTGTAGTCTATTACCATCATCATGCGCACAAAACGGCACACAACTTAACGCGCTACTCAATACCGACTTCATTATCACACCTTCACCTCCCTCTAATTCTTCAATACAAAAATACCATTACGCTGTAACTCACAATCAACAGCAAACTGTAACTTAGCACCAATTCCCTCATCGTCAGGAGTATCATATACACAAACGTTACTACTCATAGTATAGTGTACATCTCGCATATCGTATGGAATGTACTCAAGAGGAACAACAACCTTATATCGTAGAGATATCTCCTTAAACATATTCGTTTGGTCAAAGTACTCAAAGAGACGTTGAAGTTGAGGTGAAGTGAAGAGCCGTTTCAAAAGAAAGTCGGAAGCAATCTTGACTTTCTTTTGATATTTCTGCTGTTGTTGGTTCTCCCTCAATTTCTCATAAAGAGCTATCATTATCGTCTCATAAGATCTTACACGCTTGAAGTACAAGTTACTACCTGTTAATGTCGTCTTCGGCTTTCCTTCCGTCACATTTATAGTAAAATAAAGTAGATCTTTCACAGTCCGTACATTGTAAATCTCTCTCGTAATAGGATCCAACAACTCCCGCTCAATAAACTCAACTACGTCTGTATTCAGTTTAGGAACTTGCTTTAGTTTCGCTTTCGCTTTAATAGGTGTCCGAACCATCGAGTTTACCACTAACTGTTGAATTGGTGTAAGAAACTCGTAGCGGGTAGGCAACTTCACACTCAAATTTGGTTGAGATACTAAAGAACGTGCGAACTTCGAATCAACCTTTTCAGTATCCACAAACTCAAAATACAGTCCGTTCTGAATGAGCTCATCTTTCGTAAAGATATTGTAGAGTAGAACCCAAAAAGGAACTTTCTCGTCTTTAATCCTCAGTATACCATTTTCATCTCCGACAACCGCAAACAATGAACCCTGCCATCTGATCAACAATTTATCCTCAGGAATATAACGATAGGATACTAACTGATCGGTTAACTCATTCACTAATATCCATGCTATATCATTAACAATGAAAACATCATCCTCATTAGGTATAGGTAACTTAAACGAGAATTGTTGAGAGTTCTCAGTTTCGCACACAACAAGTACTACATTAGTAAAATGAAATCCGTATGTAGAATGCTGTACAGAAATTGGACGCAACTTCCACGTCTTCAACTTATCCTTACAACTATCTGCAAACCACTCCAGAATACGTGGTAAGAAAGAGCTTAAACAAACCGATACTTCATCTTTTCGCCATTCTAATACATTCATACACTTGCCTCTCGTGACATACTTACTTTACTTTCTTCAACTACATCTGCCCCAAAATCCTCTTGAAGTCCTCTTAGATTCGACTGAATTAGATATTCCAGCGGAGAAATCTTACTCCCACCTTGCGACGATAACATACAAGTAAAGAATTTTCTAAAGTTCTCAAAACACAAACTCAATAACAAACGTTGGTGTGGTAGATTTGCTACGCTCTCTAGTCTTACCTGTTTGTCTACAGCAAAATCCGTAAGAGAGAAGCGTAGGGCTTGATCCGTTCTAGTTACATCCCGCAACCGTTCACTCCACAAAACTTCAAAATGAATAGATAAGAGCTGCTGATATCTAGCATACGTCTCTTCTAACTTCGTAAGTTGGTTCAGAGCGTCACCTAGTGTAGTCATATATGTGCTATTGAGAAGTCTAGATACGTGTGAAAGATCGGTAGCTAGATCTGTTGTCTTAACAGAGATAACAAAGAGAGGAGTTTGAGGAGGTAACATATCTTTGTCTGTGTCTAGCAGCCATCGTGTGCCTTCCGAAATCGTTATCACAGAGATGTCCGTATCTGTATGTAGCTTGACGTCAAACTCTTCGATCACGTATCCCGCAGGATCAACAGGAACACTGGAAGGCAACTCAATCCTTACGGGTTGGTTTGTTACAACAATATCGTCATCTGTAATATCAACACACGCGGGTAGACTCATAAACTTAGTATCTGTAGCTGCACCTCCTAAATGGAACGTACGCATTACTAACTGTGTAGCAACCTCGGAAATACATTGTGCACTAATTATACCTACAAACTTAGATCTCCCCCAATCATACGGATAACACTTCTTGCAGAAATCAACAGACTTACACCCAATAGGAGATCTTAATCTTACTTCTTGATCTATGAGCGAAGAGACGTTCTCATATGTAACATAAGTTCCGTCATCTAAATATCGCCCAATAATTGATTTGTAATTCTGAGGAGTTACTAAGAAAGGAAGATAGATATTCGTACCACAATCGTCTGTATCTCCAAGCATAAGATGTTGTAGAGAGAACACTAGTTTACGTGCTAGATAACCTGATACAGCAGTATTTAATGCTTTATCGACAGCGCCCTTTCTATTTCCTGCAGCAGACCGTATCATCTCAGAAGGCGTATAACCCTCAACAAGAGAAGATAGTATGGGTGGCAAGATCAACTTACCTAAACTATTTCTTACAAGGCCTCTAAGCGCAACAACTTGTGACCACTGTGACAGCTTACCTCTAGCACCCGATTGTAACAATGGAGCGATATTCTCACTCAGTGATAACGTTTCTACTGCGTGTTTCGCATCACTACTAAATGCTTTAACTGTAGGTATAGACCACTTTGAAACATGTTCATACTTACGCTTCCAAGTAAGATCTCCTTCGATCAGATCGTCAATCGAGATAGTGACACACGCGGCATACTTCAATGCGTATCGTTGTAGTTTATATAGTGTAGGCACAATTGTGTCAGACGATGCTTTCGCAATCCAATTTGTAAGTAACTCCGAAATTGCAGACTTCGATAGTTGCTTACTAATAGGAATATCCAATAAACTCTCTATATATGCTCTTCCCGCAGTCGTTGTTTTGCCTCTCCAAAAGACAGATGTATGCGGATGTAATTCCTCTAACACGACATCATTCGTAACTTCAACAACACTTGTACCATTTGAACTTACAACATCTTTTGTAACGTACCACAATCCCACAACGATATCTTGTGTGACAGCGTTGAATCTACGTGAGCCAGGTGCGTACGGATACTGATCAAACGTCATATACGATGCTTCCATCAATGCTGCTTTTGTAAGGGGTGCGTACACAGCCATTGTGTCACCATCAAAATCCGCATTATAGCCCGGAGTAACAATCATAGGTATGCCTATCGCGTCAGCATCTGTACCTATAGGACGGAATGCACGTATCGAAGATAGATGTAAGGTAGGCTGTCTATTCAGAAGAATAAAGTGTTGTGCGCACAATCGGTCAACAATCTCTTTGATCTCTTCCCGGACAGATAGAGATAAGAGCTGCGGATTTCGTATAAACGAATCTACAGCTTCTCTAGCCGTAAGCATTCCTCGAGTTTGAGCTAACTCATTCACAACATATAGCTGGAATAACGATACTAGTATTCTGTAAGGAATCTTCGCAGTATCTGCCGTCAAAGTAGGATCGACAGTTATAACAGAACGCCCTGTGAAGTCATTACGCTTACCAAGTATACTTTGACGTATCAACCCTTCCTTCTTTGTCAATTTCTGTATAATCAACTTATACAAAGAAACTGCAACCTTCAGAATCGAGAGTTTCGTAAAATTAACAACCGCTTCGTCATCCGTCACAATATACTTTTCTAGAATGTTAAGAATATTGAGATAGTAAGTGTTCAAGCGATCTAAATCCTTTATTCTATTGCTCGCTGTAAAAGTAACAGGACGTAGTGTAGGTGGCAATACAGGTATCTTATCTAAGTAGAGCGGAAACGAACGTTGGAACTGTGCAAACTTAGAAGGATTTGATTGAATATAATCCTCCAAAATCTGATATGTCTTAGTGTCTCCAACATTCCGTAAAAGATTAGTCTTGCTGGGAGGCATCAGATAGATAATAGCCATAGGATGAATAATAGAGAAAGGCAGATGAATATGAGACATCGTATATCGACGAAGTAGTGAAGGTGCGACAAGTACGTTACACTCATCACACCTCTTACCAAGGTAATCTAAGCCTTGTAACTTGCCGCACTGACATCTATAATCTTTTCTAGGTCCGAAGATTTGCTCAGAGAACAGACCAAAAGGATGGAAGATACCTTTTCGCAAAAGAATTTCAGACGAAGATACTTCCCAACTTGATAATATTATCACGCCTCCCTCCTAATCTAGAAGTATACAAAAATATTTTATATAGTAGTTTGTTATGTTAACGTCGTGCGAATCTAGCCAACAGTCGTTTCGTTCTATCGCTTTTCTCCAACTGCTCTAACAATTGTTTATCACGTGTAGTATCAACAAGAGACATCTTATTTTTCCCAAGTAATACTATTGCTTGAGTTGCAATATTGGTGACGACAGATTCATTCTCGGGTTGCTTGGATAAAGAAACAAGAGACTCAACAAGACCGTTAAGTTGGTCGGCAAGCTCCTGAAAAGTACTCGTTGTAGGCTTAACTTCTCTTTGTTCGGCAATTGAGCGAAAAGCGTATTCCAACTCATCGAGAATATATACAGCTTCACTCTTTGAGATTCGTTTCGTACGAAGTACAGCAATCAGTCGTTGGATCTCCCGTATCTTATTTGTGGGAATCGCCATTTTTCTCTACTCCACAAATGCTTGTAACCGCAATAGCAAAATCGTTTAAGTCGTCTGCGTAATTCCTTAACAATCGAATGTTTAGGTATAAGCGGCGTGCGTCTTCTGCTGTCACACAATAATTGCCTTCGGAATCTTTGAACCAATTAATATCGGTACTCAGTTGCGGCCGTTCTGGTATTGATGGGAGTACTACTGGAGTTGGTTCTATTGCTACGTGTGTCTGAGAAGTCGTTGAACATGCTACGCAGAAGATCAAGCAATTCATCACCACTACTAACTTGCTGACCGCCTTTACCATCACCCGCTTCTGAGCTAGTATTGTTTTCAATACTAACATTACCTCCCTCCTTTTTCATACAAAGTTTTACAAGTGTCTTAATCTCTGTTTCTTTTCTCTGAACTATCTTTTCGTAATACGCTTTCAGCTCACCCGCATTTTTCACTAAATGCTCTTGCTGACTCTTCAAAGCTGCAATCTGTTCTGCTGCACGTTGTAACTCTATATTCTTAGTCTCAAGATTAGCTGTAAGCGTATACGTCTTCTGCTTGTAATACAATAGGCCAGCACCTAAACCAAGAACTATAAGTAGAACTGCAAATATACTTACAATCTTTAGATTAGATAAACTAGGTAACATCATCATCACCTCCTACCAAAATATGTACCTCGTTTCGAAGCTATCGATACCTAAAAATCTTTTATACCGATTACCGTAGTAGTAAACCTTACGACTATAACTGCCATTTATGTCGCAACCATTTTTCCACTGTTTACAAGAACCATCTGGCAATCTCCACACACAAACATCTTTCTCTTTACATAGTAGTCTCCAGAGATCGTACAAACAAACACCCGCTTGCTGAACCTCTCTATTCAACTTACCTATACTACGATTGTGTCCTTGATAAGTAATCCATAGCTTTTTTGTATTCTCTGGAGTCCTACACGTATCTATAACACGCGTATACACCTGAAACAACATATACTTGAATGCGCCTATATGAGTCGCAGGATCGGTTGCATACTTACCATATCCTGCTCTCACCAACTCTTCATCCCACCACTTCGGAGTTATTTGTGCAACACCTATACTCCTATGGCCATCCTTACTTCGAATCCATACACAATTACTTTCAGTCTTTAGCACTCCAATCGAATACCAATAAGGAAAGTCTACGCCAAAGTATCTAGTGGAATACTTCTTTACATAATCACCATAATTATTGATACAGTAATCACGTGTATCTCCTACCGATACTATACACATTACTAATAATAAAATGCAAATGAGCTTCATACTGTTCTATGCTTTTGAGTAGATAAGATAAGAACCCGCAAGCATAACAAACGCGAGTATCTTTCTCCATTTATCTCCTTCTGACAACCAATCGATCTTACCAATAAACGCTCTTCTAGAAACATACCAATGCAGAGTAGCTAAACTATAAAGAAAAATACTACGTAGTGTTCCTTCTTGAGAAGGTAGCATTTCTTGATACAAACCAAGTATGGCAACAACACCTAATACTAAAAAGATAAGTAAATCTACACTAAGCCTACTAAGGATTGACTTCATTTCTGAACCTCCTTACTCTTCTGATTCTACGTAATCGTTGTGGTCTCCTACAAAACAAACATGCATACGGATAGATACTTGCAGCCATATTAAACTCACTCTGAGACTTCATCTTCACAAGAAGAAAGTTCTCGTTCGATAGCTTCACAAACGCATACGAACCCGACAAAACTTCTCCCAAGAATTTCACAGCTAAAACATCCTGTTTATCTTCTATAACCTCAAACTGACCTTTATCTAGTATCTTAACTATACCCTTCCCGTAACCTCCACGAATCTCACCTTTGAAAGTCAACCATTTTAGCTCATGATCTTCCGTTCGGAATAGTCCAACACGAGATACTTTACTTGACATTAATTGATCTAACTTTCGGGTAGCCCAAGATACGAGTACACATTGCTTTGACTCATTGTCGTAAGCCTCAAGTCGTAAATCGAAATGTCTACCAGCACGTTCGGCATCATGTAATTGTACAACAAAACGATGCTTACACGCTGAAAAGTCTATGCCTCTTAAAAGTCCCATGTGGCCTCCCCTCTAAAAACAACTACAAGATTGCCTGTAGTATCTTCTATCGTATTTTTATCTACCGTTACGTGTAGAAAACACTTTGAGTGTAATGAATACCGCAAGCCAAACTTGAACTTGAAAGCAACACTAAAGCCTAAATCTATGCTCTCAATCTGCTCTGCTAGAAAAAAGCAATCAAGAAAATTAGATGGTAATACTACTTGTTTATGACCGTGTCCGTTGTGCGTACTAATAGTTACATGCGGAAGCGAAGAAAGCTGACTACATGCTAACCAACACTCCTTTATATTTACACACGTAAATGTGGGAGAGCTAAATGAGAACTCGTATGTAGTTAACAGATTAGGAGTCACTAACACAAACGGCTCAACTTCTATAGAGCAATTCATATATTGCTTCTTCTGCTCAAAATCAGCTTTCTCTTCTTCAGTCACAACTTCAGCTCTATAAGTATTACAAGATGTCGTCAGATACAGAAATATACGTCCATCGATATCTTCAAAACGGATAGGCAGATTCAAGGATCTGCGCAACCGTAGGATCTCTGCATAGGATACATCAATAATATTCATCGTTTATATATACTCTTCAGGAAAAAGATACTTGAAAGCATACCAACCGAAAGAAGAACGACCACACCTTTATCTTTGCCTACCTGAACTACATTAGACCAGAAGTTAGACAAGAACTCCCTTACATTACGATATGATGACCGTTTATAACTTCGTATAAGTATAAAAAGAGCTCCAATACCTACAGCTGTCAACACAAACGCACTCCATTTCATCTTGCATATACTCTCTACCAACTCATTTTCTTTCTTCTTCTTTCTACTAATCCAATCCCAAAGCTTCGAGAACACACTCTTAATTTTGCCGCTACTGACAGCAGTTTCTAACAAAATTGTGTGTTCCATAGTAATCTGCTGACTAGTAGACGTTTGCTCTTCTGTACGTGTGTTTTCTATCGACCCTACTAACTTACGCAAAATAGGAAATACTAACACGAAGACGACGACACCAATAAACAACCAAAAAGCAGCTTTCAATACCATACGAATCTTCTTCGATAACGTTGGACTAAGTATACTACGAATAAATGGCTCTTTTATCTCATCACCTAACTTATACAACTTTAACGCTGCAGTATAGCCCAATGCACTAACCGCAAGATATCTAGGATCACTAGTAGCTAAACCGTAAGCGGCAGCAGTTTGCGTTACTTTTTCTTGGTAGTTACTAGGAGTTACATTTCCAGTGGCGAAAACTGCGTATAAGAACTCTCTTGTAGCAGATTGTCTGCGCGTAAGATCGCTAAGAACGGATTGCAAAACAAACGCTTTATACTTATCCTCAACAGAATTAAACACTTTCTCTACTCGGGTTGCTGCCCGTAGTTCATATCTCTTTAGAAACTTGTAGAACGCAAAAAGTGCTGCTCCCACAACTGCGCTCGCGATAGCATATCTCTTCCAATTTTTGTATATCTGCTCAACTTGTTGCGATAGTCTCCCAAAAACTTGAACAATCTGACTCCGAAGTGAAGATTCCTGAGCCATCTCTTCTACCTTCTCACCTAGAATATCTGAAAATACAGTTTCGCCCACGATTCCTCTCCTTTCTAAACGACTTCTACGATTGTATTAGGAGGTAGAGACTGTAGTCTCTCTATTATTCTATCTCTTAGTTCAGTTGCTTTTGCTGAAAGTGCATCCGCATTCAATGTGATCTCGCCAAACGGAGTATTCAGTGTCGCATACTTTGACCTCATATCTGCTATAACGTCATATATATCTGCAAGAGCAAGATCACAAAAATCACGTATAAAGTCTGTGGGTATCGTACTTAAATCTGAAGGATGATTCTTCTCGTATCTAACGTAGAATGTTGCTGTAAATCCTGTTAACCTTGTAGGATAGATATATAGTTTATTTGGCGGTATAAACTCCCATTGGTGTCTAAAGAGTGAGTATCTCTCTACAGTACGTGCTTTCATAATATCCATAATTTGATCTGGCAGATCTTCGAAACTAGGAATGAATATCCAAGGATGTCCTACGACGAATGCACTCGACATAGGCAGCACAACATCCTTTACAGTTATCACACCGTCTTCATCATTCAAGTAATAAAGTGTAGGATTCTGAGGATCTCGATCTGCGGCTGTTAACTCCTTGAAAGCGACTGTAGGTACATACGAAGAAAATGTAGGAATTGTATGATGAACAACAATATCCCATAGCATATCATCCGATATCTCAATACCTAGATAAGGATGACCTAGTCTCGTCTTGATATAATTGAACAAAAATGTTCTTGTTAACATACTATCTTAATGTTCGGAAGATCTCACGATCAAACTCATACATTTTTGTAGGAACTACAAACTTCTGTAACACGCTTGCAAAATGAAGTTCATCTTTTATATCTTCTGGCTTACTTCCAAATCTCCTTATTGGTACAGGAACTTGCAAAAGTGCAAGTCTCCGAATAGGTAAATGACGAATAGACGATCGAATATCGAGAGACGTATAAGATTTATACTTACTCGTGAGTAAGTCTCGTAACTTTCCTATATCTCGTAATCGAAGACCACTATAACCCGCACAACTATACAAATGGTAGCCATCCTTTGTCTCTTCGACATACCAATTATAAGCATCTATGATCTCACTTTCACAAAAACGTATAAGATCTACTTTACTCAGATCACCATCAAAATCAAATGTAGGCTGCCACACTAACATACCTTTATATTTGTAGAAAGGAGAGACATGCAACTCTATCTTCTGACTAACAAACTCTCTCCATTTCGAGCTTACGCTCTCAATAAACGCATTCATCGTTTTCTGATACACAGGCATAGTTGCTACATACTTATAGTAAACTACGAGCGACTCAGGTGTAGCAACATACGAAGAACTTCTGGAGAGAGTAAGAGCCATATGTTCTCCTCCATTATTGTCTTAATTACGGCGATAAACTCCACATCCTCTAAAGACCTTATATACTCACTAAGCTCAGGATATGTAGAGTCCAACATACTAGCTACACTCATACGAACATTGTACTTCTCAACCACGCTACCTAATAAATCACAAAAACGATCTATGTAATAACTCATTGGTTGTGTCAACGTAGTATCAACACGTTGTGTATCCTCGAAAGCAAAGACTTTATCGTGAACGAACGAAAGTGTAGTCGTCACAAGAGCATACACTTGCTTGAGATTGTATGCTACTCCCATCATTTCAGCTCTACGCCTAAAGAGACTAGAATCGATTGTAGATATTCTCTGTTTCTATTAGGAATCGAGAGCTCAGCTAAACTAACACTGCCGTTCTCAACAATCTTATTGAAGATCTGAGGACCTACATCTGCAGGATAAGCAAACAGCTCTTTTGTGATCGCACCTAAATCTCTACCTAATAGCGTCCAAGACATTTGCTCATCGATCTTCTGTCCTCCAATTCGTGATCTACCTCGCATCGCATGACCTAACGTCTGATATCCACCTATTGCTCTTGCTGACTCCTTCGAGCTCGATTCATGATATAACTTGTATACATACATATAGCCAATAGGAACTTCTGTATAGCTTTGTGTGTCTTTCCAGACTATATGAGATGTTGTTGGGATTCCAAGATCACGTACAATTCTACGTAGGTCATTCCATGAGGGCTCCTTAAACATAGGAACTACAAGAGGAATAAACGCTTTCTGTTTTGCTTTACTGAGACCATAAGCAACAACAGCTTTATTCGGTGTCTTATCCAGAGCTGTAAGAATACGCTCAAGTGTAGTGATAGCTTTCTGAGAATAATTCTCTTTCATAAGCAAATCATTATAGTAGCGAACGATATTCGAAGCATATAACTCTAACATTTGCCCTAAGTTCATCCTACCAACAACACCTAATGGATTTAGTACAAGCTCAAAAGGTCTTCCTTTCTCATCTCTTGGCATCTCTTGTAGAGATTGTATCTTACATACCACACCTTTATTACCATGCCGATTTGTTAGCTTATCTCCTAATGTCATCGGTGCTTTCCATTTTATGTAGAAGTAAATGACACAACCATAACGATCACCTTTGTAAGTCAATGCATTACGTACTGTGAAGTCGTCTGCAGGTAACTGTTTAACATAATCTGCTAGAATCTTGTTTGCAGAAAGATAGTTCGCAGTTGTATGTACCATCACTCTCATAACATCTACATCTTCCGGAACTCGTACAAACACTTTTCGCTCTTGCGTCTCAAATACAACATCTTGTTTCTCAAACTCGTCAAGCAAAGTATCTACACGCAATCCTTTTCCAGCCAGAACTACAAGAGCATCTCCTTTCTTAATTTTCTTATCTGATGCGACATGCAGTAATACACTATCTGAAGGGAGTTTGAGCACAACTTTGTTACCTTTTGTAACCGTAAGTCTTTCTGCTGCACTTTCACTAATCATTACAGCATCTTCGAATACGTCCAATGAAGGTATAAATGCAGTATACAAATTCGTACCTAGAGTAAGATCATCTCTGAAATGAAGTTCTTCAGCGGTAGCAATTATGTCTCCTGCCTTTACTTTCGTACCAATCTTTATGGTGGGCATCCAATGTACTACGAAATTGTGACTTGTAACGAAAGGTGTAAGACGGAACTCAAACCTTCTATTTGTTGGAGTTTTAATCACGAGTACATCTTCTGGCTTAATACTCTCAACAACTCCATCAACAGTTGTACGAATATCAAGTCCAGCCACTTTTCGTATTACACTCTCGATGCCTGTAATTACGTATGGTGGTTCAGCATACGTCAATGGTACAGCTTGTCGAACGTGGTTTGCGGCCATCTGCAATCTATTACCATCGTTAAATCTTGCAAAAGGAACAGTTGATACAGCCCAACTAAAAGGATAAGATGTAGTAGTTGTGTCTAGTTCAAGTGTGGGCGTAATCCTACTCGTAAGCGTTAATCGCTGAACTACGCCGATAGTATCACCACTAGGTGTATCAACGGGATCTAGAACACCTCTATAAGACGGATGGAAACTCCTTACCATAGGTGTCGCAAAACTTCCCACACTTACGTTTGTTACACTGCATAAATCTCTAAGGAGCTCCAACGGATTACCTTCAGAAGCAGACATCAACCAGCCTTCACGTAATAGATATCTAATCAATGCAAATCTACTAGTGGGCAACTTTTCTATAGAAGGCATACTAGCAAAGAATCTAGCTAACATACGAATCAAAGCTTCGTCTAGACCCGACGTACGTATACGATAGTTGCTTAACTCAGTTGATGACGTCATTTCACCACTTATAGCAAGCTCGCACATATACTTCACAACATCTAGAGGTGTTGATAGATCCAGAGATTTAGCTTCAAACGCAAACACGTTGTCGAATATCAAACTGAACTCTCTAGCAAGCTTCCGTAAGATACTCGTGTCACGTGTCTTAGACACCAAGAACTGAGACCATTCACCCTGATCTAGTGTTTTAGGAGTCTTCCCACCGATCTCAAGCCCGTTGAACAGAAACTCACATAACGCAGAATCTATGATTAGTGTATCTTTTCCTATCTTTAACTCACGTTCTGCGAGTAAGTGTTTTATACCGAACGTATTCAATATATCTCGTAACGGAAATAATGCAAGTAAAACTTGAATCAACGGTAGTCTGTTACCTAGCATGTTTAGGTAGAATGTAGTATGAGACTGAATACGTCTTAGATAGATCTCGAAGAAAGTAACAGTATTGTTAAACTTTGCTGTGAGTAGTCTAGGTGCAGTTATTGTTTTAGGTATAAGCACATGTCTAAAAACATATTTGTTTCCGTTATAATAGAAGAAGCCGTCTTTGTCTATACGAGGAATGAAGAGCTCCACAGCTACTCGTTGATTCGTCTCTTCGTTTTTGAAGATGATTGTGCCTAAATCTAATGTAGATCGTGCAACTTCTGTAGTAGATGTATAAGGCTTCACAGAGATATCTTCTACTACCCAACCAATACCTTTTGGCAGTCGAAAAGATTCGAGAGCAGCTTTAAGGTGGCTATCCTTCCTCGTCAAGACGCCTACAGTAACAGGAGGACCGAACGTGTTAGATATACGTGTTGATAGTTCAGTCCTCGCTTTCACAAGTTTTAACGTAGGCGTATCTAGTTTAGCAACAAAAGAAACGAGTTCTTTCGTTTCTTGCGGAGTTATCTCTCTTTTCTTACCTGTGAGTGCCCACGTAAGAGCTTTCCCTACCACAGTATCTTTTACTCGAGATGTCGTACTAGGCTCCTCAAGAAAGTCACCAACAACATCAATGGCGTCTTTTACTATCGAATCAACTACGGCTTTCTTACTTATCGGTAAGTTCGAGAACTTACGAGTTGCAACACTTACAGACTCCGTTTTTGGTGGAGATGAAGGTGAAGACGTAGCAAGTTCTTCTGGAGCGTGTTCTCCATGGATAACATTTCTGATAAATGTAGGCACACGCGGAAACACACTTCTATTATGTCTATAAACACAGAAAAACGTGATCTTATTAGATGCTTGATCATAGACACCCACAAGCATACCTTCTATACCTTTCACACTTACTTCGCTCAAACTCTCGTCTTCACTCTCTACATCAACGCCTAATAAGTAAGTGCAAAGATAGAGAACGCTTCTACGTAGTGTCGTAAGATTCACATTCATCTCGTTCCATTTTTTCGTATCCGTGAGAAATACGAACCAACGATACGGACGTCTAAACTCTCTACTGTAACGAAGCAACGTATGAGCAAAAGTTTTATACGGAGATCGTATAAAGTTATCTCCATAGAATGCGACAGCTTGTTTAAGAACAGGCTGCAGATCAAATATTGCGCTCAATTTTGTAGAATTCAACGTGTTCAGATTTCGAACTACACGCAGCTTACTAACAGAAGGAACACGAAGTGGCCATGTACGATTTAATGTGACGACAGAAGGAGCATACAACAACTTAGCAAACCGAAAGTGTGGCGCAAGATCAGAGATTGGTGGCATATCTATGTCAGAGAGAACGATCAACATATTATCGTATGGATCTACATAGATATTATTTGCAATCATTCCTAATCGTAACGATGATAATCTCATAGCACAGATCTCCCTAACACACCTTGTTTATGAATATCAATCTCTTTATCTACCATTTGGAGCAGTCCAGTCCCTGGATCAGAGAAGAGAAATGCAACAAGTGGAGAATTGTATAGTATAGCTTTCTTAAATGGCACGACTACAGGCTTACTCGTCTGGTCAAGTCTCCATGCAAGATTTGGATCACGTGAAGAACGAGTTAATGCCATAGTGACGATCTCAAAATGAACTAACGGTAAGATAGCTACACTTCTATACATATTATATAACTCAAACAAGAGTTCGGTTGCAGACTCTAATGGAGTATCCAAAAGCTTGTGAATCCGATCGACTACACTTATTACACCACTAGCATAACCCAACAAACTACCTACGATATCATCTTTCCTGAACGTGTAGATGATACGTGTAGCAGACTCAACAATCTTTGGTATATGAGTTGAGAGTTGTAGAGTAGTGGGTAGATCTACTTTCTTACTCTTACCTTTCTCGACAACGAGATTAAGAACTTGTGGATACAAAATAACACCTACAGCAGTTGCTTTAGTATTTTCATCATCTATATCTACAACTAAAGAGAAGGATTTAGTTGCGTAAACTACACCTTTATCAACTCTGAATGGCGGAGGTAACTCAACTACTTCTGCAGTACCTTTCACACCACCACTATGCCATGCCTTGAACGTAAGCTGTGTGCTTCGCTCTCCTAATGTCTGTGCTGCTAGTAATCCGATCGCGGTTGCTCTAGCCACTGCTTCTCCATAACAAACTTCACAAATGCCTTTAGGATCTACACAATAAAACGGAGATCGCAACACGACCGTACCTGATAAATTCGTCTCGGATGTAATGACTGTCTTATCCATCAAACGGCGGCCATACAAACTTCTCTTATCAACTTGTGAAACATCCAAAGATAAACCAGAAGTAGTTCTGCAATCTCTACCTCCTAAAGTCACACTCTCTAAAAGATATATCAATTTACGAGTGAGATAACCTGAGCTAGATACACCAATAGACTTATCAATGATACCTTTACGCCATCCTGGAGCAGAGTTATAGATATCTTCCGCAGAAAGACCTGCGAAGTAGTTGCCTCTAACGACAGCAGATATAGCACCATGTACATCTTCAACATAGCCTCTAGCTACAAACAATTGTCTTAGTGTGTCCTCACTACCTCGTGCTCCACTCTCAAGATAGATCGAGAGAGAAGGATCACTCTTCTTGAGATGCTTCATATAGTTTGTGGTAGCTTCTTTCACTAGTTTAGCAAACTGTTGATCGTCTTTCGCCTTCTTGAGTGGAGAGAATAATTCGTCTGGAGGAGCACACTTCTCCAAAATAAAACTCAACGGATAACGCTTAAGAACTTCCGTCACTAGAGTATTCAAATTCTGCAGAAAAGTGGAGAATGCACGATCGTTCAGTATACGAGCAATTTTATCAAAGATCTCAGAATAGTTCTTCTTCGTAATCGTTTCGTTGAAATACTCATTTGTATTATGACATAAATTGAATAGATATTTTCCGTAAGTAGACCTAACTACTTTACCACTGTTTACCAAACTCACGTATACAGGAGTTTGATACGAAATATCTTTGAGCTCATTGCTAAGAGATGTTGGTTGCTCCTGTTTGGGATACTTCAAAGTAAGAGAAGTTGTTGGCAACGGCGAACGAAGAACGGATAACTCAGACGTCGTTAAGATATATAGAGCAAGCAAGTAATCTAACTTTGGAGTGAAATGACATTTATTTATACTAACGTTAAATCTATTCCGAGAAGGAAGTAAGTGCTGTGCCTCTCTTTGTGCTTCAATAGTATGTGGTACGAATACTGCCATAGTATCTCCATCGAAGTCTCCACCAATAGGTGTAGTAATGTAAGGAGAGATCGCCATCGTATAAACTTCAGTACCTGTAGAAGATGTGAAACCAATAGGACGAAATGCAAACACACCGCCCCAATGTAATACAGGATCTCGTTTTGCTATAATCACTTTATCCTTCACAACAAAATCTACGAAATAAGTAAGTGCAGAAGTTACTTTCGCAGGTAATTTACGTCTATAGAAAGCTTCTACTAGAGCGACAGCTTGTGCCGGAGTCTTAAGAGAAATACCTACGTCTTGTAATGCTCGCTTCAACTCCATAGGCGGAACTAAGAGTGCTCGAACTAAGAACGGAGCAAACAACAATGCAAGAACGGGATAAGGAAGTCGAGCATAATCTATAGGTAAAGTAGGATCAACAGTTATAACCAATCTCGCTGTAAAATCCAATCTACGTGTAAGTAACGTACTCCTAAGAATTCCGCTTTTACCTCTTAATGCTTCTACTGTAGAAACAACAATCTTATCCATTAGAGAATGAAGAACTTCTTCTGTTGCATCCCTTATACTCTCTAATTGTGAATACAGTAAATCTAGTGGATGAATATGTTGCTCTTCATTCTCCCCTATAAGAGCTATAGGTCGAAAGACTGGCGGTATTATAAGCACTTTAGTCGGAAGCAATGTATTAACGGATGTTACGCCCTCTAAAGTCCTCACTAAAGTAGGAGAGATGTCTAGCTCTCTACGCTTCTCAAAGATAGCACGTACAAGTTCTGTTCCACGTAGTCCGTTCTCGAAGTCACTTACTAACGTCTTACCAGAAATCGATAGAGGCGTCTTGCCTAGAATACCTTCATATAGTACTTTCGATCTACGACGAGCAACATAAAGAATGAACGGATGCACATAAGGTCTGCCTAAATCAAAGAAGCAGACCTTAGTACGTCTATCTTGATCTGTAGCGTAAATTGACGGAGAATGTAACCCGTCTGGATCTAAAATTAGTGGACGTGCAAAAACTCTTGCATGCTTGATTTCCGTGAGTTGAGATGCATACGCATCAATATCGATGATAGATAGTTTCATCTAATGGCAACTGCAACATATCGCTGAGATAGGTTTGCCAAATAAGATCCTATAAACACTATTGTGGAGTCCGATTCAGTATTTGTTAGTTCAACCTGAGAATCTGCCAGAGTCACAAACCCCACATTTTGTACAGGAAACGAATGTACTACACTATTTGTAATACCAAACACGTAATCTCCCTCTGTTAAGTTAAGAGCTTGCTTCCAGAAGAACGTATTATCGTATACACACAAAACGTTCAAGTCAACAGGAATTTGAACTCTAACTAAATTGATTGTTGCCTCCGCACACTTCACATCTCTAAGCTCCGGAATTGTTCTATACGAGAAGCGAGCTCCACTTAATGTGTAATCACCCTTAGTCAATATAAGTGACTTTAGAATGATATCGTTACGAGATATAAGCGTATCTAAAGGCTCTAATGTATTGTAAATACTTAACAAATTAGCTTTCTGAGGAAGAATCATTCTTACCCTCCTCGACACTAACGTCTACTTTTGGCTCAGAACTCTTTTCTCTAACTCTAGAACTCTGTGGTTTGTCAACGTGTTCCTCTTTTATGTCAATACGATCCGTTACAGAAATTTGCTCTCCTAACTTTGAACGTACGCTCGGAGGACGTACTAGCTCCACATTTTCTTTCAAAAGATACAATGACGTACCATCAGGAAACGAAAGACGATAATAACGATCATCTTCGTATGTAATAGGTACGCACACGCCTTTATATTTCGCACAGAATGCACACGTTATGTGATCCTTTATTTTACCATACATTTATGACCTCCTCTTACTTTAGTTTGTTCCGATAGGAACAAACGGCACTGAGAGACTTACTTCCGAGCGACTTTCGCCTTCTTCTTTTTTGCGTACTGATGTAATTTAGGCTGTTGCATTGCCATAAACATCTTCATCAAGCCTTCCATACCCATATCATCTTCTTGTTGGGATGCACCAATAGCTTCTCTAAGCTTCTTATCAAGGACATCAGATAAAGCAAACTTCAGTTCGTCATCCGTCATATAGAGTTGTGGGTCGTATCTCATTGAGAGCAGTTCTTTGTATTTACAAACTCTAATATCATCTATAAAGCACTTAAGTACATCAAATAGTCTAGATGCGTTCTCCTGAGTCAATTCTGTCTGCTCGTTACAAAGTTTAGTGAATGCAGCTATAAACGAATCTACATAAGGTACATGTAGAGCTTCAGGTGTAAGCCAATCCAGGTCAATGTCCCAACCTTTCTCTACAATGATTGCTTTTGACTCATCAATAAATAGACGAGTTTTGTCCATACTCTTACCCTCCTTCCTATTTTCTTCTTTTTTAAGAGCTTATAAAATACTATGCTCACTTTTACGCACACGATAATATGCTACAGCTAAACTACGTAGTGCTTGATTCAACGTATTCTTAACTCTGACAAATCTCTTATATAAATCGTTACAGAAGTCCGTTGCTAGAGGTGTTGCTAACTGACTTTCTACAGCATACTTAACAACTCGGTAATGTGAGTTAAACCGAGAGAGTAACGCATCCTTACGCAATAAACGATATACGGCATCTAAAGTGTATGAGTCACACTTAGGAAAGTACTTGTAGAATAAGTAAAAATAAAGAACGGAATTATACAACAACATACACTCTTCGATAGTCTCTCTATCTTTTGATCTCGCAGCTATATAGAAAACAGCTTTAAGAGCTTCACGCTTCTCGATATAATTAAAGAATTTAGGATCTAAACTCGTACGTAGCCAATCATCATCGACTACTGTGTCTAGAACGAAGTCCTCTAAACAAGATAAATTTACACGAGTGTTTATACAATAACGTGTGAATAGAGGTTGGGATACTACAGATCTGCACGCTCGTATCCTATCGAGCATATATCTTACGTATTTTGTGTTGTAACAGCTTCTATACTACTCTTTGTTAGGAGAGATTGTATCTTCGCGACAAGCCACCTTACAGGTGAGTTCAGTTTCTGCTGATCTACGGGTGGGAGTAGATAGATAACAATCATACAACAAATAGTGACAACAATAACTGTCGCAAGAACTTTTACGAGAGCACGCATAAGTTCGTCAACAAAAGATCTAAGTGCAGATTTAAACATTCTCCAAAGATCTCGCAGTAAATCGTCGAGAGAATATACGTCTCCCCATCTTCTTTTTTGGCGTACATAATAAATGATAATAAGAAGAGAGAACACAACTAGAACACCACATATAAGTCCAACCCATACCCACTTACGAACTTTAGATGATACTCTTGGAACCTTTATGTCTCTTTTGTCACTATAATCTTTAGATGAAACTGTGCCACTACTAGTAGGAGGCTGTGGAGGTAGTGTTCCACTCTGTGTAGTCGTTTTTTCTTTAGATTCCTGCGATGAAGACGTACTACTTTTTCCACTAAACTTATCTACTAATCTTTTAAGTTGTTGTATCTTCTTTTCCTCTGGCATACCACCCATCTTCCGAAGTATCTTTTGCGCCTCCTTTTCCCCTACACGAGAAATCAACTCGTGTGTAAGAAGATTGAGTTGACTCTGAGACGACATACGGTTTAGTAGACCATCAAGCTCATCATCTTCAGTCCAAATTTGCTCTATCTCTTGATAAATCTGTACTTCAGCTAAAGAGGTATGATAGAGTTGCTCTGCATTTCTACGTGCACGAACATAGATATTATTTACAACCTGAAGAAATCTCCTTCGTTGATCGTCATCCTTAAACTCCATAGGCAACAAAGACAGAACGGCTTTTGTGTCTCCTCCACCTATACGCTGAATTAACTCCAGATGTGTTTGTGCAGTAGATCTATCATTAAGAACACGAGATACATCGTGTAACATTTGCGCGTAATCCATTCTTCTACCTCCCTATTTTTATCTCTATATCTCAAATTTGTTCGGTGTTCTATCGAACACTGTCTTCTACCTATACTGCATAACAAAAATTCAGACAATACATAATCAATTAGTAAAGGAGTAAATACGTATGATAGATGACAAAGCAATAGATACAATCTTCGAAATACTTGATGAGCTTAGAAATGAAGTGGCATCCCAAAAAGCTCAAGTAGCAACATTGAGTGAGAAACAAAACATGACTACACAACGCTTGAATACTCTAGAAGCCGAGTTCAAGAATTCTTGTCAGAATGTTACACAACTAATGCTAACATTACAACGACAGACAGCCGATTTAGATTGGGTCAAGGAACTGAGGAGTCAACTCCACAGAGGACTAGTTATGCTCGTGATAACGCTACTAAGCTCACTTGCTTCTTGGGCTCTGTTTGTGTTTAAACTACTTGCAAAGAAGAGCGGTCTGGAGTAAACTCTTCTTTCACATTACGTAAAAACTCATTAAAAGTATACGTAGAGAGCATATCTTCTAGTTTGTATAAGTAGAGAGATGCGTGTCCGTTGTTATTTATCTTCATATATTTAGATATCTTTGGTAGTAACAATGATGTAAGCACGAGTATCTCACCATAATCTCGTTTCACAACTAAAAGAAGGAACTTGTTCTGACTCAACTTTACTCTTGAGACTTCGTACAGAGATAGAATATCACACGCCTTCCTATCTAAGAAAGACATTAAGTCGAGTGTTCTCATACGCTTACATTCTATTACTATATAGTTAAAGAGTTCGTGAGTCTCTTCACGAATGCTCATTATATCGCCTTCCATTACTTCACACATAGACTTACGAATGGTAGCTACTGCACCCGAACTATGTGTCCGCCAGAAATAATCTATCTTCGAGTTAGGATCGTACCAACGTGATAACCGTTTTGCAATTACTAACTCGAAATCTGTGCCTTTCTGCTTTGGATTCTTCATCTTATTGAGTAACCGTAGTTGTAGTTACTAATTCTTGTAGCATTCTATCTACCTCTTTCTTAGATCGAAGAGCGATCTGTGACATATGATCGTGGACATTCAATTCGTGAGAACGTAAACGTACGATATAAATAGTAACGGGATGTTTCTGTCCAATTCTATGTACTCTATCCATCATCTGTTCGGCATCCGCCCATCTCCATGGTAGATTAAGTATTAAAACTCTATCTGCTTCTACCAACGTAAGTCCTACACCAAGTACACCAACCGAGCCTACCAATACTTGTATATTGTCATCGTGTTGAAATCGTTGGAGCACTTCACGTCTGTTAGGAATTGTAGAGTCTACATATACACTCTGTACTTCACATTCTTTAGGCAGAATTGTATGCAAATAGCGTAGCGGAGAAAGAATCGTACCACAAATAATAGACTTGTTTTCAGTTAGGTTCGTAAACAAACAAATCTTCTTCCAGTTCGAACGAATCAATGACATCAAACATTGCTCTCTCTTACTATACAAAATCGTAGATCTTACTTTCGCTTCGATTATACGAGCAAACGATCGAATGAGCTTTCTCATATTCTGTAGTGTATGTCTTAGATCTGGGTGATCCACAAACGTACTCCAATACTTAGCTTTCTGTGAGAGCCACGATTGCTCTTCAAAAGACAACGTTTCTCGAGTGCATAGTTCTACAAAAGTATCTAACTCTTGACGAGGCACTCCTTTTGTTGATAGAATATCCATAACCTCCAACCAATTAGAGAGATACACTTGTCGATACTCTTCAATATATACAGGAACCAACTCTCTGATCTCACGCTCGATAGTTGGCCACAAGTATTCTGTTAGATCTGGTACAGACCACTCTATATTAACAATCTTCTTTGGAGGCAAAGATAACCACTTCTTAGTCTCTCGAGCTACTAATCCTCTCATTCTTACGGCAGCGATATGTTTCATTAAACTAGGATGAGATAGAAAGATACGTGTAAACAAACCCGCTAACTTAGCAGTTATATGTGGATCGAGTATCAACAAATATGGAATCCATTCATCCGGATCCTTCTTGATTGGAGTACCGCTCAACAAGAGTATATCTTGCACATTAGGACTCGTTTTACAAAGTTCAATTACTAGTTTAGTACGTTGTGCGCTCAAGTGAATGATATACTGTGTCTCATCAACTATGATACCATCTATTGTCTGAGTCAGCGAAGTAGGTAGAGAAGAGAGTCTATCATAATTTATGATATTCCATTTTGCAATCACAGACGTCTCACTCAGAATACTAATATCTGTTTCTCCTAACTTCTCTAGTTCACTTTTCCAAGAAAACAAAAGACTCTTTGGACATACTATAAGTACACGCTTTTTGTGGAGTGCTAGAAATAGAGCGATAGCCGTTCTCGTCTTTCCTAGCCCTTGCTCAAAAGACATTACTCTACCCCGTAGATCAAATCTCTCTACATACGAAAGATATGTATTAATGAATCTCTCTTGGTAAGAATTGAGTGCTATCTTCCGAGAATGAATTACGTAGGTGTCTAAGAATCGTGATATTTGGTGGGAGAACAAACGAGATATCCACGTACGCTGCTTCAGGAGTAATGCGTAGTCTAACCAACGTCCGCCTAACTGTCTAAAAATCTCAAAGAACTCTAATGCGAAGAACGAGGGGAACATGAGTGTAAACTTCTTAAAGATAAGGAACTTCCTACCCTCTAAAACTTTTAATAACAGTAATATAGGATCCCAACCGCGCTTACGTATCGCGCGTAAGAACTTATTGTAAGGGAAGTCGTATAGAATTATAGTTTCTGTGGATTCCTGAACTTCAAGTCTCACTTATTATCCTTATATGCTGTTTCTACGTAAACATAGTCACAAAATCTACTCCGTCGATAGCATCTCGCTCTTTACCCGCGTAGACTAAATTACTTTCAGTCGTTACAGCGCCACTATCAAAAGGAAACTGAAACCTATCTACGGAAGACCGATCATAGGCGTCGACTTGTCCACAGCAAACGTACCCATGTACACTACTATTGTTAGCAGACGTTATAAACCGAGCTCCACTCAAATTACCCACACGACTAGCTATACCAACTATTGAATGGAAACTGGAAGCGGTCTATGATAGACGACGCTCCACCACAAACATATCCGTATATACTACAATTATTAGCCCCCACACCTTTTCCGTAATTTGCGCTTAAATTACCTATAATATTGGCTGTACCACTATTGAATGGAAATTGAAATCTGTTGATATAAGAAAGAGAACTTGACTCTGTACCCCCACAAACATATCCGTGTGTACTACAATTGTTTGCACTTATTCGTATTAAAGAACTAATAGTGAGATCTCCTACATAAGCCAACGAACCATCTTCAAATGGAAACTGGAGACGCCGAATCGCTGTTCCAGAAGAACCTCCACAAACGTATCCATATGTACTACAATTGTTTCCACATTGACCCCAGATCTCTAAACCGGAACCAACACACGTTGCGGTGCCATTATCAAATGGAAACTGGAACCTATCTTTTGTAAAGTATCCGCAAACGTAAGCATATGTACTACAATTACATACTCCAGCTTCAGACTGAGTTGCCGTAAGATTACCTACACGACTAGCTGTACCATTATTGAATGGAAATTGGAAGCGCTCAATACACGATAAGAGAGTATACGGACCACCCCCACAAACGTATCCGTAACTCGCACCATAAGGCTGTGTAACCACAGACAACGATATATACATAAATCATCCTCCACTATCAATCGGTATCTATGTAATGTTCCACGGATGCAACTCATAGCCTAACTAAAGATATAAATCTTGTCTCTTAATTAGATGGAAGAACTCTTGCTTAATTCCTTTATCGTTCTCTACGAATACTCCGGTTACAGCACTACATGTAGTTACACTACTCTTGCGCACACCTCTGAAAGACATACAGCCATGAATAGCATCTGAAACGACAATAACACCTCTACAACTTTCTACGTGTTTGGTTAATGCTGTAGCAACTCGAGAAGTTAGCTCTTCTTGTACTTGTAGTCTTTTACTAAAGACGTCTACTACTCTCGTTACTTTCGACAGTCCAATTATCTCACCTTTCAATAACATACCTATATACATAAAACCAAAGAAAGGATATAAGTGGTGGGCACAAAGAGACGTAAACGGTATAGCGTTATGTACCACCAATATACCATCACCTAAGATAAGCGTTTCACTACTAGTGTCATCATCTAGCTTTTTAAACCTCTTACTTAGCACGCTCTTTGCTTCCGTCTCATAACCAGATGTTGCCTCTAAGAGAGCTTTTACTACTCTATATGGTGTTTCCTTAAGGTGATCGTTATCAGGATCTAAACCTCTGAACTTGCAAAACTCAGCAAAGAATTCTTCATATTTCTCCACTAACTTCTTTGTGTCTCCTTCCTTATGCATCTTCCGTCCCTCCTTCTAACGTGTGTAGTCTACACTTTGTATAGGTGTTACAATGATATGTTCGTAATCTATCCTCGCAGGTTGCAACCATTTCGGCCCTCGTCTATTCTTAGTCAGATAAAGAAATGCAGCAGTCGTATCCGCAGTCGTAAAGTCTGGTGGTGTTAGAGTGATAACAAAGTCAGCTGTAAACACTTTACCTAAACTGAAGGCTACATGATTAATATCGACGATCTTGTTGTTTGCTATGCCTTCTCTGTTTGCTTGCGAAACTGTTAGACCAATAATCTTTCTTTCTTCACAATAACCTCTGAACTTCGCTGTCAAGTCTTCTAGAGTTTGCCACAACCTATCACCGCCACCAAAACTAAGAATATCGAGATAATCGATTGCAACTACTTGAGCATGCCATTGATCTACGAACACAAATATCTCTTCTAGAGTTACACTTTTGGTTGGAAACTTCAAAAGATGTAACTTCTCCAAATGAGAAGTATCAAGTCTTCGTAGAGACGAATGAGCTGCTAACTTCTCTCTTACGAGATCTAGAGATAACTCTAACGAAACGTAGACAGTTGTTAGTCCGTGACGAATAGACTCCAAACAGCTGTGAAGTAACAGTGTTGACTTTCCTGCACCAGTAGGACCTACAAACAAAAGAATCTCCCCCGGACGAATGCCTCCGCCTAACTGCTGATCAAAACCTAAGTTCAATGGTAAACTAAATCCCGCAGACTCATCCGTTGCATTATACGATGTCAATAACTCAGATGCTGTTACCGCTTCTACCTTGCCTGCGGTTGATACAGCTAAAGATCCTAACTGCCTACTGAACTTTTTGAGTACATCACCCACATTACCATTAGCACGTACTAACTCCGCCTTGAACTTATCTAACCAGATCGAAGTTTGATAGTGCACAAGATGTTCAAAAACATACTCCTTATCTGTCTCTCTAGCTCCCTCTAGTAGTGCTACATATACACTCAGTCTATCCGCATAATCTCCTAAATGGTATGTTAGTAACTCAATTGTCCATTGCTTGTGTACTTCAACACAATGTGTAAATACTTCTGCAATAAGATCAAATGGAGGATGATAAGTGAAATCAATCTTTTTGATTAATGCATTTAACCTAACGAGATCTTGAATAGAGGCGTCTAAGAACGCTCCAAATACCTCTGCTGGCGTAAGAACTACCTTAGTACTCATTTGCTTACTCCTCATTATAAATTAAATAAAATGTATCACGTTGTAGATAATTGTGCAAGAGAAAGTTCCGCGGCACGACGTGTAAGAGCTAACGCAGCTCTATTCTGACGATTCATGATAAAGTTTATTGTGAAATATTCAAATTGTTTAAGCAGAGCTAAAGTATTCGACCAGTTTCTTTCTTCCTTACGACGTAGTTGATCTACTACTACCCGCGATGGTATATAAATATCGACAATCTTTACATTTCTATTTAGTACTTCCATTAATCCGAAGTCGATAGCTGTCCGCAACGCGGTTCTATATGTTGCTCTACCAATAGGCTGAGATACCTCGTATACTCTGCCGTCTACAATTAACAAGACTCCTACCCCGCGTACGTTTGCACGTCGTAATATCGTGCTACCAACAAAAACTTTAGCATGCATATATCTTTCTCTCACCTCTCATTCTTAATAATTAAAATGCAACTTCTTTCCCTACACTATTTAATTGTTGCAACATACTCTAGATATACCTTTGCTCACTAACAAAACATTAAAGGATATCTCTCAGAATAAGGAGAAACTGATGAAACTACAACTTTTTAGTAAACCTTATTTCTGCATTAGTCGGATCACACTCGACCCACCTCTAATACATAAACAAACAAGAGAAGGTCTTCCTCTTACTATATTCACTCAAGGCTGTGACTTCAATTGTGCCTATTGTCCAACTCCATACTTAATACATGAATGTAATCATACCATAATACCCACCGAACGGATATTTCAGATACTAAGTAGTAGTAAACTAATATCACGTCTATATATCGTCGGAGGTGAGCCTACCTTACAAGCTTGCTTACTGGAGTTCTGCCAATGTGCTAAATCTGTGTCACCACAGATAGAAATCGTACTAATCACATTGGGAACTCATCCGGAGATCATCACAGACCTCGTACACAACAAATGTATAGACGCGTGTATTGTGAGTATTAAGGCGCCTCTCATCGCAGAAAGATACAAAATTATCACACGTACTGAAGTTGATATAAGTAAGATACAACAGACTATAGCAATACTTGAACAATCACGTATACCCACAGATTACGTGATAGTCCAAACTCCTTTACATACAACTGAAGACACCGAACTTGTGAAGACACAATTCCCTAAAATAGAGATCGTTCCTTATACGGATCTCCTTCTTCGTAACTATTAGTGTATGTAAACGACAGCGAACCTCGGAGAGAGACTCGTCATATCGTCTATATTTATATCAGTGATTCGTTTGCTAAAGCGTACGATAATTAATTTATCTCCTCTTTTCAGTTTCACACGTGTATCGGATACAGGAATTTCAGTTTCCAATAGCTTAGACAAAATCTGACATATCTTCTCATCTTTCACAAGAGATGTGAAGTCTTTCTTTAGAAGGAACTTCACCCGGCCTAATGATACTTTCTGAACGTATACTAATGCTCGTTTTGAGGGCAACATGTCAATACTAAAAGCGTTTCCTAGGTATACCACTACGTCCTCCTATATGCGTACTTCAATATTTGTTCCCTGTACGCATATAGGAGGTAACTCTTACAGTGTTACTAGCAAACGCTCCTTGAACTCTTCTTTCTTACCTAAATTCCAATTGCTTACAGGCCTAAGATAGCCAACGATTCTACTATATACCTCTGTAGGTGAGCCACATTTTTCGCAAAACTCTTGTTTTCCTTTTAGGTATCCACATTCCGGACAAATACTAAAGGTAGGTGTCAAACTAAGATACGGAAGCTTATACTTTGAGAAAACACTCCGCAGAAATGCACCTACTTGGGCAACATTAGGAGAGCTATCAAGAAAAAGATGAACAACAGTCCCACCAGTATACTTACACTGAAACTCATCTTGGTGATCTAAGATATACTGAATAGATTCTGTAAAGCCCACAGGAAGCCAAGTTGAGTTTGTATAGTATGGTACTGAGTTACCCTGTGTCACTATATCAGGATATCTCTCTTTATCAAGTTTAGCGAGTCTATAGCTTGTACCTTCCGCGGGTGTGGCTTCTAAGTTATAGAAGTTACCAGTTTCTTCCTGAAACTTGACTAATCTCTCTCGTATATAGTCTAGCACTTTGAGAGCAAAATCACGTCCTTGTTGCATCCAAATACCACACGTTTTCACAGATCCGTTAACTCTCTTCAAAAAGGACGCATTCAAGAGTGCTTCATTCATTCCTAGAATACCGATAGTTGAGAAATGGTTACTCCAATAACTTCCTGTGCGTTCCTTTACACTCCGTAGATATACTTTTGTATAAGGATATAATCCGATATCTGTGAAACGCTCTAGTACCTTTCTCTTTATCTCAAGAGATGTTTTTGCATACACTAGCAATTTCTCTAGTCGCACAAAGAAATCCACTTCTGATGTACTGAGATAACCTAATCTAGGAAGATTGAGAGTCACAACACCTATAGAACCTGTAAGAGGTGATGCACCAAATAGGCCTCCGCCCCTGTATTTCAGCTCTTTTGTATCGAGTCTCAATCTACAGCACATCGAGCGAGCATCTTCTGGCTTCAAGTCGGAGTTCATATAGTTCGCAAAGTATGGTATGCCATATTTTGCTGCGGCTTCAAAGACAAGTTTTGCTATATCGCTATCCCAGTCAAAATCCTTAGTTATATTTATAGTAGGAATAGGAAATGTAAATACCCTACCTTTTGCATCGCCTTCAACCAACACTTCGAATAAAGCTCTATTAAAGAGATTCATTTCTCTCTGAAACTCTCCGTATGTACGTGATTGAGGCTTCCCACCAATAATAACAGCCTGATCTCTAAGATGTGAAGGTGGTACTAAGTCCAACGAAATATTCGTAAACGGAGTTTGGAAGCCCACTCTAGTAGGCACATTCATATTGAAAACGAAACTCCTTACGTCACGTTTTACTTCTTCATATGTGAGATTATCGTGTGCAATAAACGGTGCTAGCAATGTATCTATATTACTGAGAGCTTGAGCACCCGCAGCTTCTCCTTGTAACGTAAACATAAAGTTTACGATCTGTCCTAATGCAGAACGAAAGTGATTTGGCGGAGCACACTCTAGCTTTCCGGATACTCCTCCAAAACCTCTAACTAAAAGATCTGAAAGATCCCAGCCTACACAATACGGAGCGATCAGATTCAGATCATGAATATGAAAATCTCCACTTACGTGAGCATCTCTTACTTCTGGTGGATAGATTTTGTACAACCAATAAATCTTACTTACTTCGCTAGCAATATAGTTGTTGAGACCTTGCAGAGAGAAGCTCATGTTAGCATTCTCATTCACTTTCCAATCGACTTTCGATAGATATGAATCTACAATATCAATTCCACGCTGACGAGCTATCTCTCGCATCTTCATATGCTGGTCTCTATAGATGATATAAGCTTTCGCAGTCTTCTTATAAGGACTGGAGAGCAATACATCTTCAACAATATCTTGAATCTCTTCTACGTGTGGATAGTTTGTGTAAATCATAGACTCAATTCTAGCTAATACTTTCTCCGTAAGTTGTTGTGCAACTTCGAAGTCGAATTCGTTTGTTGCTTGACCTGCACGCGCAATAGCACTCGTAATTTTTGTTGGATCAAAAGGTACTATACGACCATCACGTTTTTGTACAGCTGTAGGCAAATGAACAGCAGCAAACATAGCTCCTCCTCTTTTACAGTCTTGATAAGTACTTTATTTCGTCTTCAAATGTTATCGACGATTTTTGCTCGACTAATGCAAAAGCGTGTGCTATTTGAGGAGAGACAACAGACGTTGTTATGTGAGAAGATATTGGAGTGTCACCGTTTTCTACTGAAGAAGTTCGGACGTGATCTGCATACAAATCAACGCTCCAATTCATAGGTGCTTGCAAAACTCTACATAAATCGATCTCTAGGTCACAACCGTAAGACCAACGCTCTTCTAATAACTCAACAAGCGAGAAGTCTTTCACCTTCATAAAAAGACGAATTCTCTCTTCTTGTGAGAGTTTACGCTCTAATAGTTGTCCTATCTTACGTAATAATTGTAACTCTTTTTGCAGTAGCTCAACGACGGATACAAACATCGTTCCCCCCAGACAATTTTCTCAGAATCAAAATTTTGTTTCTACCTCTCTAACTATCTAGAGATCAGATCTGACAAATTCGTTAAACAATAAATATCAAAGATTTTTTATGTCTAATAAAATGCTCTCTTCTGCCAAAGCGAACAATTTCTAACACCTATAAAAGGATCGCTTAATCGAGCGTATCGTATTTAAGTCGAATACTGCTAAAGGAGGTAAAAATGGGAGAAGTCTCCGTCTCAATGGACTTTCTAATGAGTCTTATAGGAGAGCTTTATGTGAAATTACGTGTGCAGCAAAACGAGTGTGATCAATTGAGAACAACACTCGAGTCCTATATCACTCAACTACAACAAATAAAAGACGCACATCAAAAGCAAGAAGAAACAACAGCTACCGTAACATCTCTTCCAAAAGAGGCTAAGAAACATAGTAGGAAAACTAACTGAACAATTTATTAATATTTATAGGAGGAAAGTAAAATGCCGAATGTATTTAACACATTGCTACGATCTCCAATTACCAAAGATGGTACTTATGAGTGGGATCCTCTTATTTCTGGTTACTTCTTCTTTCAACTTACGAAGCTTCCAGATGCGTTATCGCAAATGGATGCTACTCTCGTATCAAAGCAGTTTATGGCTCTATGCACAGCCCTCACTCTACCTGATGTAAACATCACTCCAGTTGAAAGAATTGGCTTGGGCGGAGTAAGAACTGTCGTACCCGCAGCATTAGAGCAGACAACAACGTTTGAAGTGAGACTACTTGAGATCGTACGTGATGATTCTATACCACCAATTATTCAACTACTTGCTACTTGGAGTAACTCGATCAGAAACCATTTCGCAGGCGTAGCTGATGCTAAGACAGCATTCTCAATGAATCAATACAAAGGCCACGCTATCTTTCTCGCAACAGATCCATCAATAACCGTTTGCGCATTTGCAGTCAAACTCTACGGACTTTGGCCTCAGACAATTCCATACTCCGGTTACACAGCAGATGTGGCTACAAACGATTTAATCGAGTACTCTTCAACATTCGCAGTAGACCGTTCTGTAGTAACAGACGCATCGGACAAAGATGCAGCCGCACTCCTTGACATCGCCCGCACCACAATCGATCAGTATAGAGGCACAGTACCATTCACAGTATCTTAATAGATGCTAACTAATCCTGCAGCGTATCAAGAGATATTCGAATATCTCAAAACTGAACTAGTTAAGAATCTAGGATCTCCTGTTGAGATCGACAATTCTTCTTTACTTGGTAACTACTTACACTTACTTAGTGTACTTGGAGAGGATGCGATCTTCTATTTGAATCTCCTACATAACGAAACCTTTCTCACAAAAGCACTCCTCCCATCATCGATCTATGAACACGCCCTCTCTCTTGGCTATACACCAAAACCTGCCGTGCCAGCAAAAGGTATCGTAAGAGTACATATACCATTGGAGAACCTCTCCAAATTCAAGACAGATAAGATGAAATGGGAGTTCGTCTCTAATGATCCGCTCATCACCTACGAATCTGAAGGAGAGATTCAGCTCAACTTCGATATGGAACGAAACATACTTCTTGCAGAGCTATTCACGCCTATAACAAAAGACGTACTTACATCATACATTAATCAAGTTACTTATAAAGATAATGTATTTTCCGCTTGGACGATCTTAGTTCCTGTTATACAAGCTCGTACTGTTGATATTACATACGTCATAAAAGATACAGACATACAAGACTACGCTCTCCCAACAATCAAACTAAATCTACTTGACTACTTCACAACAGATGAGCTTGAGAAATATCAGATTGGAGAGGTTACAGTTATTGTTAACAATGTTAGATACAACAGCTATCGATCAATCTTCGAAGTACCTAGAGGAGAAGCTGGATTTGTAGCAAAAATAGATGCTGATAGTATAACCATCAATCTAGGCAATGGAATATTTGGTCGTAAGGAAGATGTAGGTAATGTTGTTAAAATCTCTCTACAAGTTACAGCAGGAAGCGGTGGCGGAGTATCTGCTAACGAACTCACATTAAGCACACAACTTATTGATGTACTCACAAAAGGCGTGCTTCAAACGTATACATCTCATATCGATATTCCAAAGGGAACAGACGAAGAGAGCTACAACGAAATAAGAATCAACACTATACGCTCTCTTAGATCTCGTGACAGACTTGTAAGCACTACAGATGGAATCGATCTAGTCAAACTCTCGTTTCCTTCGTTTGCTATTGACGCTCTTCCGGTAGTAAGAACGTCAGACTTGAGTGCTAACGAAACTACACTCTTTCTAGTACCACATATCAATAACATACCACTTAAAGTATCTACTATTCCTTTGGTAGTACCAACCCCTACAAACACAAACAAACTAGTCTCATACGAACAGCAAATAGCATACGAAGGCGTGAACTGGATCGTACCGTTTGATATCTATAAAGATACTTATGCTCTACAATACATCTATATCCCACCGTATGTAAGACTAAGTCCTACGACGAAATATAGATCTGCTCATTCTCTATCTCCGTTGCTTACGTTTACAGTTGCAAGTATCAATTTTGACTACGATCGAATAAACGAACTTTACAATATCTCTCTATACTGCAGAATAACTGTAGAAGAAGATGAAGAGATAACAGAAGATTTGATTAGACAACTCTTTCCATCAGTTACACTCAAATTACAAGACACGATCACAAACAATATACATACACTTCAAACTTGGACGATCTCAGATATCCAATCAACATCTACACAAACAACTTTCACATTAAACACTACACTCGCAAACTCTTTAGTACAGCCACATTTATATATCCTATCTATAAATATAGAAGGAGAAGTTCTAAGTGTTCGTGAGACACTATATGATGGCTACGCCTCTGGTATATATCTGAAAGTCGATTTCTCGAGTATCTTCAACATTCGATATAGAATAGCCTCACAAAGCGGGGATTGTCCTGAATGTATTATCATGAACGATGTACCAGTATTTGAAACAACATCATATTTCGAGAAGAGAGATCTCATACATACAGTCTTATTCTCATATCTCATACAATTCAAGAATTGGATTGACTCCAGACGAATGATCACAAATAAAGTAAATATTGCTTGGGCTCGTACTTATGGTAAGATACGCAATCTACTCTACAATCCTTCAATAGCAGCAATCTGTTACACACCAGAATGCAGAAACAATCTACCTAATGTACCACTAAAAATAGAAGTGCATATAGTTGTAAGCAAAGATGCGAGCGCACTAGAAGTACTCAATAATGTACGCAGTGCAATCTGGAACGAAGTAAAAACAGGAGGGATCCACAAATCCTTACTCAGAGAAACTCTCCTTAACATCATAACGTCTGTTAGTGGCGTGCTAAGTGCAGAACTTGTATATCCAACAATTCCAATTTACTACGAATTCGATCCAAATATACATATTCCAAAAACAGAGATTCGTAATTATGTACCAGAGTTCATTTGGGTTGAGTCAATAGACGATATCGTAGTACGTGTAGTAGAGAAACTAGACGTAATCTGCTAAAAAAGAAACAAAACACAGAAGAGTAGGAATTACTCTAAACTTGTTTGTGTATGCGTAAGCGGCCTCCCGCAACTGAACAAAAAATAGTCAAGAACAGTAAATTTAAAAGGGAGGTAATAGTATTATGCCTACACAAGTAGCGCCAGGTGTATACACAAAAATTATAGACCAATCGATCTTCGCAACACCAATTCCGGGTACAACAGGATTCATTCCTATTCTCTCTAAAAAAGGCGAAGATAATACACTTATATTCGTAGGTAGCCAAGGTGCTCTCGTCAACACATTTGGTGCTCCTAATATATCTAAATATGGCCAAGCGCTCTACAATGCTTTCAACTTCCTTACCTACAGTAGTAATCTCTATGTAATTCGTCCTCTGCCTACCGTAGAAGATACGGCAGAACTTATTGAATCTGGAACACTCACTCCACCGTTGACGGCATACACACCTTGGGTCAATAAGCCAGCTACTTTTGCTGCCGCAGTTCTTACATTAGTGAATCTGAAAGACATCGATATGCTGAATATGAAACTCGATCCGAATGTCATTTTAGACACATACACAACTGTGCTAGACGTATCACAAACAAATTTCGATCTCGATGTTACACCTTTATTCTATACTGTAGGTAGACAAGAACTAAGAATTTATGTGGATGGTGAGCCTTACACAGATTATACAGAAGTTGGTGCTCCTAACACGCAGTCATCAACAATACACATAACAGGTACAATCGAAGCGGGTAGTAGAATTTATGTATATAAAGTAAACCATAACTATGCAAGTTTGTATGCGATTGCTAATCCTCATGATCGGCCAACATTAGTTCCTAGGTTTCCTGATCCTATGGCGGATCCTCAAAACGTGTTCACAATAACAGACGATCAAGTATTCCTATCTACACCCGTAACAGAAGAGACACTTCCGCCTATAGGAATCTATACACCATTCAGATTTGTACCCGGACAGAAACAGCTAACAGTAACGTTGATGTCTCCTGGAGGAGGAACTACACCTCTTGTCCTCGGTACAGATTACAAAGAGATGGTTGGCGGAAATGGGATAATACTCTTGAGAACTTTACAAGAGAATGAATACGTAAAGATAGAGAAGAAAGGAATAGTGTTTGCAACCCGCTATAGAGAGAAATTCATTGATCCTGTAACGGATACAACAATTGACCACAATCTAAGGACAATACTTGACTATCAATATACACTCCGTCAGATTCCAGCTACAAAAGATTGGTTAGCAGATTACTGGACATACAATAACATATCATTAACTAACTCAGAGGTTCCAGTTCCGTGTGTCACGGAACCACTAATCATCTTTGCTTCCAAAGGTAGAGGTAACTACTACAACGATCTGTCAATCAAGATAAGACCTATTCTCAATATGGATAAACACTATGAAATTCGTGTGTCTGCAACTGAGCCTCTCTTCAATACAACAACAGATTTAGAAGTGTTCACAGTTAGCTTCGTTCCTGGAACTGTAGACGGAACAGGCTTGTCAACATTCGTTGAAGATGTGCTCAACAAATACTCTGCATACATTAAATGTTACTGCAATATCGATAGATTGAATCAGCTCGCAAATACAATAGATCCTGTACTCACATACGCAAGAAACGGAGTAGAAACAACATACTATGACCACACAGCCGGAACACCACAAACAGTTCTTGACAGACTTCTGAGCACTCTCGCCTATGTAGACATAACGATCAACTCTTCCGACTTTGCATTCTCAATACCTCTCAGAGGAGGAAGCGAAGGCTGCTTACTCAGAGAAGACAATAGTATCAATGTAGCTGTAATGACAAAATGTATCATTGCAGCTCTCAAAGGCTTGTATGACATAAGAGTTGTCGATACAGAAGATAATGATATCTCTCTAGTATTTGATGCAGGATTTCCAAAAGCAGTAAAAGATGCGATAATAGAGCTTTGTCTATCTAGAGGAGATTGCTTTGCTGTGCTAGATCTCGATAAGTGTATAAGCGTGAACCAAGCCGTACAGACACGTAACACCACACTTGCTTACAATACATATATTGCTGGACTATATGCACCACATACTAAGGTCTACTCATTCTTCGAAGGTAAAGTGATAACTGTAGCTCCTTCTTACTTTATGGCGAGTGTCATACCTTATAGTGATATGGTAGGAGAACTTTGGTTCGCTCCTGCGGGTCCACAAAGAGGAACTATACCCGCTCCAGAGAAACTTCTATTCAACGCATTTGGTGGAGACTTAGACATCTTATATTTGAATCAGATCAATCCAATCATTTACAAGAATAAGAGATATATGGTATACGGACAGCTTACAACTCAACGCAAATCTAGTGCGCTCTCAGACATCAATATAGTGAGATTAGTACTCTATCTCAGAAAGAGACTTGAGAGAACACTTAGTGAGTTCATATTTGAACAAAACGACGCATTCACTTGGGCACAAGCAAGAAGAGCTGCCGAAGGAGTACTCGCAGAAATTGCCACACGTAGAGGACTCTATGAATATGCAGTCGAAGTAGGAGCTAATGAATACGAGATAAGAGCGAAATCATTCCACGTTAACGTTATCATCAAACCAACACGTACAACTGAGAAAATACTTCTCAACATAATCGTGAGATAAAATGAGTAACGATATAGCAACCGCGGCGCTAAGACGAGATCCTTATGTGATTACCCCTGATCAAGGGGGTAATCTCATTGATCTTTCAAGTATTGTTGTCCCGCATATCGATGGCTTCTATTGTTGCCTATTTGAGTTACCGCTATTGGGGGGTACTACAGGCGCTATCTCTAAGGTGATCGATGATGTCTCCCAATGGTATTTTGTGGGGTCCATCCAACAAATCACTTTGCCGGTCATAACATATGACAACCCAATAGAATGGCGAGGATACAACGATAATACGTACGTATTCACATACAAATTCAACTACGATCATACTCTTGAAATAGTATTGATCGATGACGAATTCAGTTTTACTTTAAATCTGCTAACAACATGGCACTCATTGTTACCTGGATGTAAGCTCACACAACAAAAACTCTATCGTCCTATCAAGCCAGCGGATAACAAAAGCGGAATCTCATTCGAAGAGATCGATAGATCAAAACTAGTGGGACCATATAAAGGGAACATACTAATTCTCAGTTTTACGCCCACTATTGAGCTTGTATATGCCGTACTAGTACTTAATGCGTTTCCACAAGTTGTGCCACTAAATAGTATGCAGTTGGACGTCTCTAACTACTCCTTTAGAACGCTTAATGTCACTTTCTTGTTTGACAAACTGCTTTATGGACCTCCGCTCTTACATGCTATTGAAAAGGAAGGTAACATAAAACAACAAGTAATGTCTCTCCTTCAAGTAAAAGCAGAAACAACACTACGAAAAATAGGGAAATCTGCCGGAAGCGAATTAGGCATGTTTGAACTCCCAAGTGAGAAACGCTCGTTCTTAGAAGAACTTAGTAGTGTACGAGAGCAAAAGGAGTACACTAACTACTATACTCAAGCTGGACCTACAGTCTTAGAAGGCTAGACAGTCTTCAGAATAGTTACAAGAGTAGGAGAGTACATAGGAAAGGTCTCTCCTAAAAGTCTTATAATTTGTGTAACGGGTAAGTTTAATCTCCCAGCAAAATGATCACATAAATGCTTTCCAAATTGGGAGGCATACCAATTTGCACCTGTGAGCAACACAATCTCATAACCACAACTCTGTACTAAGTTTACTAATGCGGATATATTAAAGAATCGTATATGGTCCTCACACCAACGACCGTTCGTAGTTGTTATCAATCTAGGATCGTAAACTGCAATATTTGTGTGTGATAGAAGATCATCAATACATTCAATATTGGGCACACTGATAAAGACATAGCCTTGTGGACGAATATACTGTTTGATGTTACTCAGAACAGTGTAAGGACTACGAGTATGTTCTAATACATCCAATAATGTTATCATATCAAAAGTTTCAGTGATAGGATATGGAAAGCTTTCAATATCGTGTAGTACATACGGATTTGGAATCTTATCTATGCCCACAATTCGCTCTACATCAATATGTTTATGATAGTGAGCATCTCCACAGCCTAAATCTAAGATAGACTTTATCTCGTTTGATTTGACAAACCAGTTTACAACAGAAAGAACATCATCATTTGCAAGTCTTACTGAAAGATTCATTTCTTTATCCTCCTGAGAGCAAACCCAATAGCTTTAGTATCGGGTCTCCAACCAAAGTAAAACTCCCACTTCTTTCCTCTATAAGAGAAGAAAGGCAAGACAAGATTCCAAGATTGCTTCTGATTCCATATTTGACTATAGTCGAGATTACGATCTTTAAAGCCAATCCAATAGAAACAGAAGTTGTGGAGTGGATTACGAATAAAGTACCAATATATGAATCCTTTTACCTTTCCGAATCTCTCAACTATAGGAGTTGGTAAACCATCATCGAAAATTACCAAAAGGATTCCACTTACTATCCCAATTCATACTTCTCCCGTATGTACCAATTCAGCACCTCTCAACCTAATAAGCTTGATGAATGTAGTGGGAGAAACTCGCCAGCCTTCGATATCCCTAAAATCTGGAGACGCAAACGCAAGACCTTCCCAGCATCCCTCACTACAGAAATAACCTCCATTAGATGTAAACACGGGTATCACAAAACCAATAACACCTAAATAATTATAAGGTATACGACGTAAAGCAAGGTATCTATAAAAAGATAATGCTTTCTCTGCCACCTCGCTTGAAACAGGTAATGAATAGACTTCATAAGGCGTACCTTTTGTATGATTTTGTAAGGTAGAATAATCCCAGTAAACTCCACTGCTACGTTTCCAAACTTCGATCAACTCTCCGTCGGACAATAATACCGCAATATGAGAGTAATCTCCTCTTGTAAAGAACTTCACAAACTTACTAAAGAGAGAAACTCCTTTGAAACCTACGAACTCAAGAGATGCCATCTACCTGTTTATGATACCAAAGACAATTTAATAGCGTCTATCTCTTCTTTAGTTACAGCAGTCTGTAGTCTCACAACGTCTTGATAGTAAGAAGCAAGAATCTGCTGAAGTTTTGTCGTAAGAGATTGTAGAGCACCTATACACATCTCTTTTGTATATACTTGTTTTAGTGTGGCCATCAATGAATCAACTGTAGCCTGCTCTTCCGAAGTCAATTCATTACTGTAGCCCAATAACAGTACAACACTTTTTGTAACATCTGCTATCAAATCGTTGTAGTCAGGGAATAGCTTACGAACTACTTCCTTGAATAGAAATCTCTTGAACTGTTTAGCTGCAGTTATAGCTTCAGTCTCCTCGACAGCTCTTCCGATAACATTCTGAAGGAACTCTAGTACTGTAGGTATGGGTCTGGAAGGATCCATAGCTGGAGCGGGATTGTACAATAAATAGCAAGCTCCTATAAATTCTTGCTCTGTAAGTCCGGAAGCAGAGTATCTGCCTTCAACAGCTTGCAGAGCTTTTGCAAGCATATCTCCATCTGAAGATGATAAATACCCGTAGTGGTGTACTCCATCTGAAATAACAGCATTCCAAGTAACCGCATGTTTATAATGCTCGTCAATATACTGCTGAATATACTCAGCACCTGTAAAATTTACAGTTAACGGAACGTATCTCAAATACATTCGCATATACTCATTCCTCCTTTTATGTATCTGATAATAATGTTCTTAAATTAACGTCGAACAAACTTAAGTAAACGTTAATCTAATAAGGAGATCTAGGAAAATGCCTGTACCTTTACAAGAAACATTTCCATTATATCAAGCCGATCTAACGGCTGACAATCTTCGTATTTTACAATACGCAATCACAGATACATCAATCGGATTTGTGTTATACGGACTTCAAGTCTCACACATATGTAACAACAATGGCTATGCATTCTACAAAGTCTCACCAGGCACTGCAGTCAAAGATCGAGTGGTGATTCATATAAAGGAAGAGCTCGTTCTACAAACTGAAGAGAATACAACATACGATATCGTACTCACGTTTGTTCATCAAAACAACGTGCCACAACCACAAGCAAAAATAGAAGCTATAACAAACGATCTATACTTACAAAATCCTAGCTACTATATCCGATTAGCACAAGTACGAAATGAGATGGTCGTATCTGACGAGAGTACAAGAGATATGAGACCGCCTCTCTTTATTTCTTCTCAAGATCCTACAACAAACGAAAGATGGTCTCCGCTAATAACACAATACGCATACTGGCTCAATACAACAGAGAAAATACTCTACCGTTGGGAGTACGACGAATGGATTCCAGTCATCAATTTTGCACAACTTACACAACAAGAAATACAAGAGATACGCGATCATATAAACGCTACAAGTAACGTACATGGTGTTCGTGGTAGAATTCCATCAAAAATTGATATATATGCAATGGAGGTAGGAACATGGTAAAAGCTGTGAGACCAACACAAAATCAAAATAGTACTATACATATCTGTCCTTCAGATGAGTTCAACGCTGTTAGCTTATTTGTTGCAAACACGGGAGACTCTCCTGCGGACGTCTCTTTGTATTTAGTGCCCAACGGTTCTTCACCTGATGAAACAAATATAATACCTTTTCGTATTGAAGGTAATGATGTCATTAACATAACAGGTATAGCATTAGATCCTGGAGACGCACTCATTGCGGCGTCGTCCACAGGTATGATTAACTTTATAGCAAACATCGTAAGGAGCCCATTACAATGAATATAAATGAGTTGATCACAAAATTTGTACAAGTCAATAGTGATCTATCAAATAGTAACTTTATATGTGGTGGCTCTTTCGCTGTCGCGGTTACACAAGTAAGTGAAAACATTACGCTAGGTGCAAATCATTATGCCGTACTAGTGGATGCTACAGATGGAGATAGGTTTGTGTATCTACCTGATGCGCGAACTTGTAGAGGTAGACACTATTTGATAGGGAAGATTGACGATTCTACTCATAGCGTTACCATATTTCCTTATCCGGGACAATATATTCTAGGAGAGTCTAGTATAGAGTTCTTCCAACAATTTCAAAATTTAGAGATAGTAAGCGATGGTATGAATTGGCTCAGGCTAAGAGCCGAAGGAACTATAGGCGGCTCACCTACTCCCTACTTCACCATTAATCTAGTTCCTACATCCATAACATCCACACCTAACAGCACCACTAATCTAACGCTCACTATTACGCCATACAATAACTTCACAGGCACAGCTAATCTAT
>Ga0078972_1001214_pt1 | contig 99386 bp, 93 predicted proteins | sample YelNatPaOPGAMG01_FD_67568 | JGI IMG/M metagenome (GOLD analysis project Ga0078972, IMG submission 67568) | Hot spring thermophilic microbial communities from Obsidian Pool, Yellowstone National Park, USA - OP-RAMG-01 (SPADES assembly) (version 2) | ecosystem: Environmental > Aquatic > Thermal... | reverse complement strand
ACTCCATATTCGAGCTCGCCAATTGGCGGCTCAAGGGTTGTACCGTCATCCTCTATCCATTTTTAAGGACAGAGGATTCCTTTTTTCTTGTCAATGAGCCTATGACTGTATCATACAAGGATAAATATGAAAAAACAAAAAATCATCCTTTATGGAAGAACAGGAAAGGAATTGGCATTAGAGATACACAAGTCTTTTTCTCGAATTCCTACTGTTCCTGTTGATCTTAAAATCTTTCCAGATGGGGAACTTAAACCAGTAATTTTTCCCGAAATTCTTACAGGGAAAAGGGTAATTTATATTCATTCCACCTATCCGCCGGCTGAAAATTTAATTGAATTTTTTCTGACCTTAAATGCTTTGGAAAATTCTTTAAAGAAAACAAAAACTGAAATAATAGTTATCTCTCCATATTTTGGCTATACTCGACAAGATAGAATAGATATTCCGGGTGTATCTTTTTCTCTTAAATGGATCGCTGATTCAATATCTAAGGTTGTCAATAGATTAATATTTATTGATCTCCATAACCCATCTTCATTACCTCTTTTTCCATCAGCAAAAAATATCCTCCCAATTCACCTTTTTTCCTCTTATCTTAAAACGAATTTTTCTTATCTTCTTAGAAACGCAAGAGTAGTTTCTCCAGATAGCGGCGCTGCAAGAAAAAATAGAAATTTAGCTTCATCTCTTTCTTTATCTTTGAGTATTCTTGATAAAAGAAGAGATATCTATTCTGGTGAAATCACCTTTCACGGTATAAAAGGAAAATTAAAAAAGGGTGAAAATATTATCATTTGGGATGATATCCTCGCTTCAGGTGGAACTTTTCTTAAAGGTATAGAGATTCTTAAAGAAAAGGAGGTGGGGAAGATAGTTCTTATTATTACCCATTTAGTCTCCTTTCTGATAAAAGAAAACAAAATCCCCCAAATTCTTAAAGAAGTTGAATTGATTATTACCACTGACTCAATTCCTTGTCCAAGTGATTTGAGGAAAAATTCTAAAATTCATATTCTTTCCTTATCTCCTCTTATTCAGCAGATAATAAAAAATTTAGTTTAACGAAAAAGAGACTCTTTTTGAGTCTCTTTTAAATTTTTTTCTACATTTCAAATCTTTCAATTTTAAATGCCATCGCATTTTTTTTCGAAATATTTAAAGAAGGCCGATTTTCTTTTTGACTTCAATTAATGTTTGGGAGGCGATTTTTTTTGCTCTTTTTGCGCCGTCTTTTAAAATTTGCCAAACCCGATTTTCGTTTTTTGATAATTCGGCATATTTTTTTCTAAAAGGTGCTAATTCTTTAGCAATATTTTCCGCTAAGATTTTTTTACAATCAAGACAGCCGATTTCCGCACTCCGGCATTTTTGCGCAATTTCTTTTTGAATTGGTAATTGAGAAAATAACTCATGCAAACTATAAAGATTACATTTTTTTGGCTCACCAGGATCTGTTTTTTTAATTCGCGCTGGATCAGTCATTGCCGTGGCTAATTTTTTCCAAATTATTTCTTCTGAATCAGTTAAAGCAATTCCTTCATCGCCAGTCTTACTCATTTTTTTTGTTGGATTTTTTAAACTCATTACCCTTTTTGCTTCAGTTAAAACTTCTTTTGGTTCAGGAAAAGTAAAACCAAACATTTTATTAAATTTTCTGGCAATCGTTCTGGTTAATTCAATGTGTTGAACTTGATCTTCACCAACTGGGATAAGTTCTGCTTTATAAAGTAAAATATCAGCCGCCATTAAAACTGGATAATCAAATAAACCAACATTAACATATTCTGGATGTTCTTTTGCTTTTTCTTTAAACTGCGTCATTCTTTTTAGTTCACCAACCGGGACGATGGTGTTTAAAATCCAAGCCAATTCTGTAACTTCTGGGACATCTGATTGGATAAAAATAATTGATTTTTTTGGATTAAGGCCAACGGCTAAATAATTTTTCGCCAACTCCAAAATGTTTTTTTTCATTTCTTTTGGCTCAAATGGCGTGGTAATGGCATGATAATCAACAATACAAAAAAGACAATCATGTTTTTTTTCTAACTCAAGCCAATTTTTAAGCGCGCCAAGGTAGTTGCCTAAATGCAAACTACCAGTTGGTCGCATACCAGAAAAAACCCTTTTCATAATTTTATATCTCAATAATTAATGGCAAAATCATTGGTCGGCGGCCGGTTTTACTAAAGAGATAATCAGCAATTTGATTTCTAATTTTATTTTTTAAAGATTCCCAATCAATAATTTTACCACACGATTTCAGATAATTTTTGGTAATTTTTTTAATTTTCTTTTTTGTTTCGTTGATTAATTTTTCCGACTCTTTCATAAAAACAAAACCGCGCGAAATAACTTCTAAATGATTGATAATTCTTTTTTTTCTGTCAGCTAATAAAATAATAACAAAAATCCCGGCTTCTGACAAAGTTTTTCGGTCATGCAAGACAACATTTTTGACGTCACCAACACCTAAACCGTCAACCAAAATTGTTTCTGCTTTAACTTTATTTTTTATTACCCGAGCAATTTTATTTTTATCTATTTCCAAAACATCACCATTATTTAAAATAAAGATATTTTTTTCTGGAACACCCGCTTCTTTGGCTATTTCAGCATGAACTATTTGCATATAATGTTCACCATAAGCTGGAATAAAGTATGTGGGTTTAACTAAAGTAATTATTTGTTTTAAGTCTTCTCGATTAGCATGGCCGGAGGCATGAATACCAAAAAGCGGTTCATAAATAACTTTCGCGCCCTGATCAACCAAATTATTCATTAGATTATGGATTGCCCTTTCATTACCCGGAATTGGAGAGGAGGAAAAAATTACTGTATCGCCATTTTTAATTTTAATCAAACGATGTTTACCAGTTGAAATTCTAAAAAGAGCGGACTCTTCCATACCTTGTGAACCAGAGGCAAGAATAACCAAATTTGCTTGAGGGGCTTTTTTAATTTGTTTTGGCCAGATTAGGGTTTCTGGTTTTACTTTTAAATAACCAAGTTTAAGAGCAACCCGACAAGTTTTTTCCATTGCCAATCCAGCAATAATGACTTTTCGATTGTATTTTTCGGCTGCTTTAATAACCTCTTGGATTCTGGTAATCAAAGTTGAGAAAGTGGTAAAAATAATTCTCCCCTTAATTTCTTGGAAGAGTTGATCAATTATTTCTGCGACTTTTTTTTCCGAAACAGTTCTGCCCGGTTCAGGAGCATTGGTACTATCAGACAGAAGAGCCAAAACTCCTCCTTGAGCAAAACTTTTGATTTTTTTTAAATCAATTGTTTTTTGATCGGTCGGTGTTAGGTCAATTTTAAAATCACCGGTATGAATAATTTTGCCAACCGGTGTTTCAAAACAAACACCCATACTATCTGGGATATTGTGATTAACATGAAAAAATGAAAGGCGGAAATTTTTAAATTTTAAAACCGAATTAAGATTGATTGTCTTTAGTTTAACTTCTTTTTCCAATTTAAATTCTTCTAGACGCCCTTGAATAAGGCCGATTGTTAAAGGTAGGCCATAGATTGGTGGTGAACCAATATCTTTGATAACATAGGGGATAGCGCCAATATGGTCTAAATGTCCGTGGGTGATAACAATGGCCTTAATTTTATCTTTATTTTCTTTTAAATAACTGGCGTCAGGAATTAAATAATCAACACCGGGAGTTTCTTCGGTTGGAAAATCAAGACCCAGGTCTAAAACAATAATTTCCTGGCCATATTCAAAAACCGTGCAGTTTTTACCGACTTCTTCAGAGCCACCCAAAGGAATGATTTTTAGAGTTGAACCTGATTTTTTCATTATAAATAATTATACCACATTGACTTTTTAAAAGAAAGAGATATTATAAAAACTATAAACTATATAATATAAACTTTTTTATGAAAACAAAAATCAAAATCTATTTTGATAACGCAGCCACCACACCCCTTGATCCGCGAGTTTTGGCAGCGATGTTGCCATATTTAAAAGATAACTATGGTAATGCTTCAACTCTTTATTCTTTGGGTCAAAAAGCAAAAGAGGCGATAGAAAAATCACGAGAGACAATCGCCAATTTTATCGGTGCTAAATCCGAAGAAATTATTTTTACTTCTGGTGGAACAGAAGCAGATAATTTCGCTATTAAAGGCGTGGCTTTTGCCAACGAAAAACTTGGTCAGCATATTATTACTTCTAAAATTGAACATCACGCAGTTTTGGAACCATTTTATTGGTTGGAAAAGCGTGGCTTTAAGGTAACTTATTTGCCGGTTGATAAAAATGGCTTAGTAAACATTAATGAAGTTGAAAAAGCAATTACTGATGAAACAATTTTAATTTCAATTATGCATGCCAATAATGAGATTGGGACTATTCAGCCAATTGCGGAAATTGGACAAATTGTTAAAAGAACCAGAGAAGAGAGAAAAAATAGAAATATTCAGACGCCAATTTATTTTCATACTGATGCGGTTCAAAGTTTTGGTCATCTACCAATTAATGTTGATGAATTGGGTGTTGATTTACTTTCTGCTTCGGCTCATAAATTATATGGACCAAAAGGCGTGGGCATGCTTTATCTTCGTCAAGGCGTGAAAATTGATTCTTTAATTCATGGTGGTGGTCATGAAAGCGGGATGCGCTCAGGCACAGAAAATGTAGCGGGCATTGTTGGTTTTGCTAAAGCCGTGGAATTAGCCAAAGAAGAATTGAATAAAGAATTTAAAAGATTGACTGAACTTCGTGATAAACTTATCAAAGAAATTTTAGAAAAAATTAAAGATGTTTCTTTAAATGGTGATCGATATTTAAGGTTACCAGGTAATGTTAATATCTCTATCAAAGGCATTGAGGGTGAGGCGGCTTTACTTTATTTAGATAAAAAGAGTATTGCTTGCTCAACTGGCTCGGCTTGCTCTTCTCGATCATTAAAACCGTCGCACGTTTTGTTGGCAATTGGTAAAACACCAGAGGAAGCGCACTCATCTTTAAGATTTACTTTAGGCAGATTTACCAGCGCAAAAGATATTAATTACCTTTTAAAGGTTTTGCCAGAAATTATTGGACAACTTCGAAAAATGTCACCGACTTGGCAAGAGGATATTGTTAAAAAGGAAATTTACGAGGATAAGTGTTTTGGGAAAGAGGAGAAGGTTTAAATTAACCTAATTAGAAATTTCAATTCCTATGGACCAATATTCTAAAAAATTATTGGATCACTTTTTCCGTCCGCACAATATGGGGAAAATAAAAGACCCTGATGGGGTTGGTGTGGCTGGAAATCCTCAGTGTGGTGATGTTTTAAAAATTTATCTTAAAATAAAAGATAATAAAATTACCGATATAAAATTTGAAACTTTGGGTTGCGCTGCAGCCATTGGTGTCAGTTCAGTTTTAACGGAAATGGTAAAAGGTAAAACCATTGATGAAGCGCTGAAAATAAAAAATCAGGATATTGTTAAAGAATTGGGCGGAGTGCCGCCAAACAAAATTCATTGTTCAGTTTTAGGCGAGCAGGCACTAAAAAAAGCCATCGAGGATTGGCAAAGAAAGAATAAAGAATCTAGTAAATAGAAATTGGGATTTTTATCTACTAATTAATATTTTCTAAATTTTGTTTTTTATTCTACGGTAAAAGTATAAACTTGCGAAGGTAGCGATTCAACATCTTCTTGTCCGGCTTTTTTGGCGATTGCGTAGAGAGTGTGTTCACCAAGACTTAATGGATTTTTCAAGGTTAAATAAAAATTCGCCCAACCACTTTTTTCACCCTCTTTGACTTTGGCGCGGCCAATATATTTATCATCAATAAAAATATCAACAACTGAACCATATTTAACCAAACCAGTAATCAATGGTTTTTTAGTTTTAATGACTAATCGATTGGCTCTGGGTAGATAAGGAATTTCACCTAAGCGATGAAGGATTGGTGCTGGATAAGGGGTGACAATAAACTTAATTGTCTGGGTTTCGCAAGTACTTTGATCATAAGGATTAAAGGCAACAATTTTTAAAGTATGGGGTATTAAATAATCTGACTGAGGAACGATACTTGTTTTTGGTTTAAAATAGAAATTTGCTACCCCGGTTGATTCTCCTTCTTTAACTACAGCTTTGCCGATTGAATTATCGTCAACATAAATTTCTATCTGGTTGCCATATTTAACCAAACCAGTGATTAATGGAACTGGTGTTTCAAGAATAATTTCTTTTAAATTTTCTGGAAGATTAACATGGCGATCGATTTTATGAATAGTTGGTTTCCAACAACCAGTTCGACTTAAACTTCTAAAGCGGTAAGCAAGTTCGTCAAATGAAGCTCTGGCTGATTGACAATAAGAACCAGACCAATAGCACCATCCTTGGTTAAGACAATCAATTTGGTTATTAAAAGAAGAACAATTGTCGGTAAATGAAGATATTGATGAGCCAAATAAAGAACTGTCAAGATTAAATGATTTTCTAAACCAACCATCATCAGGGGCTTCACTTAAAATATCTTTTCCCCTTCCACCAAATGGTGCTGTACCATCTCTCCAGGTTCCATCATTATAATTAATTTCGTACCAATTTCGATTATTGATATCTCGAGGTGGTGGCGTTATTTTGTTTTTTTCACCAAATATTTTCCAGCCAGAACTACTTTTAGCAATGACTGTTTGTCCAGCCACTACTAATTCTAAATCAAAGCCTCCATAACCAGTTCCGGTATTACCATCTCCATTACTCACACGACAAGCAATAAGATTTTGTCCAGCTTTAAGATAATTACCAATATTTCCAATTTTTCTATTCCAATATGTGGCTCCATGATCTTCGTTAAGAAAAGAAGCAATTTCTACATTATTAAGATAGCACTGGATACCATCATCGTATGATAATTTTAACTCGGCTTCTGGAATTGTTGCTCTTAAAATATACGGCCAAAAAGAAAATAAGATGATTAGAACATCAATAATTATCAATCTATTTAATAATTTTTTTGATATTTTTTGCTTCATGGGTTATTTATTTTTAGAAAAAAAATTATAGCAAATTTTTAAATTTTTGTCAACTTCTTTTAATTTTTAAAAAAAATGGGGATGGGGAGATTCGAACTCCCATGGTCTTAGTGACCGCTAGCTCCTGAAGCTAGTGCGTCTACCAATTCCGCCACATCCCCAATTAAAAAATAGTAGATTATTTCATTTTTTTGTAAAGATATACCAACTTTCTATTTTAGAAAACCTATCAGCCGGAAATGGAAGAAAATTTGCCTCAAATCCCTTAATTTCTTTATTTTGAAAATAAGTAAGAACTCTTTGATAAAGAAAAATTGCTGGGACTTCTTCTGAAATTATTTTTTGGAATTCATGATAATATTTTTTTCTCTCTTCTTCATCAAAACTCATTCGTGCCTTTTCTAGAGCGACATCAATTTTTATGTCTTTAAAATTATTAACGATATTTGATTCCTTCCCTATTTGAGATGAATGCCAAAGAGGAAACGGGTCCGGATCATAGCCTTCAATAACGCTTTGAAGTACTGCATCATATTTTTTTTCTTTAATTGCTTTATTAAAATCTTCTTTATTTAAAATTCGAAGATTCGTTTTTACCCCAAGTTTCTCCCAGAAATTTTTTATTGTTTTTCCAATTTCTTTATTAATTGATCGATCAAGGACAATAAAATTTATTGTTAGGGGGTTATTTTTTTTATCAACAAACCATCCTTTCTTTTTCTGATAACCCTCTTCTTTTAGATTTTTTTCAGCTCTTTCTAATGAATAATTGTATTTTTCAATTTCCTCTGATTTAAAATTAGGGTTGATAATAGGTGCTTCAATTATCTCTATTCCCCTAAAATTTTCAATAAACTTCTTTTTATCAAGAGAAAGGGCTAGGGCTTGTCTAATTTTTTTATTAGAAGCAATGAAACTTTTTTGGTTAAAAAATATAGCCGTGTAATAAGAAATTGGTACTTTATGAACGCTAAAAATTTTAGGAAATGTTTCAGGGGTTTCATTTATTTTGATAGAGCTTAACCCATCTATTTTTTTTGTGATTAAAGAATTCCAAGCATCATCATAATTGTTAAAAAATTTCAAATTTATTTTTTGAATGAGAGGAACGCCTAAATAATACTTTTCGTTTCTTTCTAAGGTAATTTTTATAATTTTACCTTCATTGTCTTTTGAAAGATCTTTAAATTTAAATGGTCCTGTCCCTATTGGAGAAAAATTTAGTTTGTCAGAGGCAAAATTTTCAAAAGGCACTTTTTCCCAAAGATGTTTTGGCAAAATACCAAAAGTTAAAAAACTTGGAAATGATGAGAGTGGTTTCTCTAAAAAAAATTCAAGGGTATAATCGTCTATTTTTCTTATCTTAACACCTTCAAGACTTGTTCTTAGGGGACTGCCAATCCTTTTATTTTGGATTGCCTTGATAGTAAAAATGACATCATCAACATTCATTTTTTTTCTATCATGCCAAAAAACTTCTTTTCTTAAATGGAAAATGTAAGTTTTTCCCTCGTCTTTTACCTCCCAATTTTCAGCTAAGTCCGGAGAAATTTTTCCATCTTTCCATTTAACCAATCCAGAAAAAATAAGTCTTACTACATCCTGATTAAGATCACTGGCTAAACTAAAAATAGGATTAATTTGATTCAATTCCCCGACCAAACCCTCTCTATATTCACCACCTCCTACCGGATTGGCTGGTAGTTTTGTATAAGATTTTATTAATAGAGTAGTAAGACTTAGAATGAAAAGTAGGCTGAAAATTATAAAAACTTTTTTTTCCTTTTTAGTTAAGAGCGAAGGAAAATATTTTAATTGCTTAAAATTAGGAAATTTATTCCACTGGCCTTTGGCTAAATTTTTTATTAGATTTTTTTCCCAATCAAGATGACTTTGAATAATTTTTATACTCTGCCTTTCTTTATTTTTTAATTTAATAAAAAAATTTTTAAGAAAATTTGACATTTTTTTGGGGAATTATTGAGAAATTAAAATGTTTGCTAGTCCAAAGCCCAAGAATAAGATGGCCAAAATAATCGTTGCGATAAATAAAGTTTTTTCAATTCCTCTTTTTGTTCGAAAAACAGAACTTTCACCGCCAAAAACCGAAGAAAGTCCAGCCCCTCGACCCTGAAGAAGGATGGCAACAATAAGAAGAATTGAAATAATGGCTTGGGTGATTTGAAGATATTTTTGCATAAAATTCATTAATTAAACAAATAAAGACACCAAAATTTAGAATATCAGATTTTTAAAAGCCGTCAATATGGTATAATATAAAAATCCCAAATCCCAAATCCCAAATCCCAAATTCCAAATTCCAATTCCCAATTCCCAATTTCCAATTTCCAAATAAATCTCAATTTCTAAATTTTAAATTCAAAACCGTTTTGGTCATTAGAATTTTAGTCATTTGTGCTTGTTTAAGGTTTGGTGCTTGTGATTTTAGATTTTTAAAAAAAAATTAAAGATTAATTAATTTTTCTAGATTATATGTATGAATGATTTAGAAAAGTCAATTTTTAAGACGATTGCCTGGTTTGATATTTTTGATTATCCCTTAACGGCTTGGGAGATATATAAATATAATTTTCAATTTTCAATTTCTAATTTTCAAACTTTAAATTTTAAAGAAATAAAAGAAATTTTAGAAAAAAGTGAAAATTTAAAAGAATTAATTAGCCAAAAATTTGGTTTTTATTTTTTAAAATGGCGAGATGATTTGATAAAAATAAGAAAAGAAAGATATCTGATTGCTGAAAAAAAATATAAAAAATTATTAAAAATCGCCAAAATTTTAGCATTTGTTCCCTTTGTTAAGGCAATGGCTGTAGCTAATGGACTTTCTTATAGCAACTCAAAAGAAGAAGATGATATTGATTTATTTATTATAACTGCTAAAAATCGAATCTGGTTGGTAAGATTTATTTTAATTTTAATCTTGAAAATTTTCCGTGTCAGACCAACCCTCGTTAATAAAAAAGATAAAATTTGTTTGAATTTTTTTATTGACGAAAATAATTTAAATTTAGAGAAAATAATGTTGCCAGAAAAAAACGGTTACCCGGATATTTATTTTGTTTATTGGTTTTCCTGGCTTTATCCAATTTATAATGAAAATAATGTTTGGCAAAGATTTATTGAAGAAAATTCGTGGCTAAAAAAATATTTACCAAATTGGTTTCCTCAAGAACCCTGTTATCGCAGAAAAATTATTTTAAAACCAATTTTTTATTTTTTTAAAAAAATTTTTGAAAAAATTCATTCAAAAAGTTTTAATGGTTTTTCAGAAAAATTCTATCGCTGGCTTCAATTAAAAATAATACCTAAAAATCTAAAAGAAATGGCTAATAAAAATACTAGTGTTATAATCAATGATCAAATTTTAAAATTTCACGATAAAGATAAGCGAGAGATTTATCGCCAAAAACTTTATGAGAAAATTAAATAAATTAATTGAGTATCTTTTTTATCTTTATCTTTTTCTTTTACCTTGGCAGACAAGATTAATTATTAAAGAAGGAATTTTAAATAATGGACATTGGGAGTGGGGAACGTATTCATTATATGCGACTGATATTGTTTTCATTTTATTATTAGTGTTGTTTTGTTTTAATCTTTTAACCAATTCTTCAATTTCTAATTCCCAATTTCTAATTTCTAAACAAATCCAAAATCCTAAACCCTCAAAAACTTTTAAATTTCAGTTGTTAGTTATTATTTTTTTGCTATTCGTTTTCTTAAGTGTTTTTTGGGCAAAAGATTCTGGTTTGGCTTTTTATTGGGCACTCAGAATTTGCCAGGGGGTAATTCTTTTTTTTCTCATTAAAAAAATTGATTTTTCCTTTCTCAAGGCTGGTTTTTCTTTAGTTTTCGCTGGCTTGATTCAAGTTTTTTTAGGTCTTTCTCAATTTATTAATCAAAGGGTATTTGCTTCAAAATGGCTCGGAATAGCCGCTCAAGATTCATCTCAAAGTGGTGTTTCGGTAGTTGAAACTGCTGAGGGCCGAATTCTAAGGGTTTATGGTTCTTTGCCTCATCCGAATGTTTTGGCTGGTTTTTTGGTTTTTGTAATTTTGATTTCTTTTATTTTGTATCTTTTGGTTAAAAAATCTTGGATAAGATATTTTGTTCTTTTTTCCGCCTCTTTAATGACTATAATTTTATTTTTAACTTATTCTCGAGCCGCTTGGTTGTCTTTGATTATAAGTATCTTTTTTATTGCTTTCTTTATTTTCAAAAAAAATTATGTTAATCTTCGAACATCATTTTTTGAATTTTTTGGTTTAATTTTAATTATCACTTTAATTTTCTCTGGTCTTTCTCTCAGAGATTTAATTGTCAGAGTTGAAGTTAGGGGAAAATTAGAAAATCGATCAGTCAATGAAAGAATTTTTAATTTTCAAAGAAGTTTAGAAATTATTCGAGATAATTTTCCATTTGGGGTTGGGATTGGCAATTATACTTTGGCACTTTATCAAAAATATTCAAATTTATCTTCGTGGGATGCCCAGCCGGTTGCCAGTATCTATTTTTTAATTTTATCAGAACTCGGTATCATTGGCTTAATTTTGTTTTTCTTGATTATTGTTTTTAGTTTAAAGTTTAGAGTTTATAGTTTATTGTTGATGAGTTTACTCATCATTGGTTTTTTTGACCATTGGCTTTTTTCCCTACCATTTGGTATACTACTTTTTTGGTTGGCGATTGGATGTTGTGGAAAAATTAAAAATAATTTTTTGGTATAATATATTTATAATAAATTCCAAAAGTTTAAGATATTTAAAACTTTTGGTCTTTAAAATAAATAGTTTTATTATCGACTAATAAATTTGTTATTAATTAAAAATTAAAAATCATATGTCTAAATTAAAACCATTAAATGATAAAGTCATTGTTAAACCAATTCAGGAGGATGAAAAAACAAAAGCAGGTATTGTGTTGCCTGATACAGCCGAAAAAGAGAAGCCAGAAAAAGGGGAGATTGTTGCTGTTGGTCCGGGTAAACTTTTAGAAAACGGTTCTCGGGCACCGATGAGCGTTAAGGTCGGTGATAAAGTTATTTTTAAAAAATATTCTCCCGATGAAATAAAAATTGATAAAGAAGAATTCTTGGTTATTGATGAAGGGGATATTATTGGTATTATTGAAGAATAAATTTTTATTTATTTAATGGATAAATTTTTAATTTTTAACTTTTAATTTTTCTTCATATGGCTAAACAAATTTTATTCTCTGAAAAAGCCAGGGCTGCCCTCAAGAGAGGCGCAGATAAACTGGCGGATGTAGTAAAAGTAACCCTTGGTCCAAAAGGAAGAAATGTGGCTTTAGATAAAGGTTTCGGTTCGCCAATTATTGTTAATGATGGTGTGACCATTGCTAAAGAAGTAGAGCTTAAAGATAAATACGAGAATATTGGTGCTCAACTTCTTCAAGAAGTTGCCTCAAAAACCAATGATGTGGCTGGTGATGGTACAACCACTGCTGTAGTTTTGGCCCAAGCTTTGATTAATGGTGGTTTGAAAAATGTCGCAGCTGGTGCTAATCCCTTAGCCCTAAGGCGTGGGATTGAAAAGGGTGTTGAAGCGGTAGTTAAAGAAATTAAGGAAAAGATTTCTAAACCAATTAAAGGTAAAGAAGACATTGAGCATGTTGCTACAATTTCCGCCAATGATCCAGAGATTGGTAAAATTATTAGTGAAGCAATGGAAAAAGTTGGTAAAGATGGAGTTATTACCGTTGAAGAATCTCAATCGTTTGGTATTGATGTTGAGGTGGTTGAGGGGATGCAATTTGATCAAGGGTATGTTTCACCCTACATGATTAATAATCCAGAGAAAATGGAGGCGAGTTATGAAGACCCTTACATTTTGATTACTGACCAAAAAATTTCTGCTCTTTCAGATATCTTGCCAATTATGGAAAAAATAGCCACCAGTGGCAAAAAAGATTTTGTAGTGATTGCTGATGAAATTGAAGGTGAGGCGCTCGCTACTTTTGTTGTTAATAAACTTCGCGGCACCTTTAACACCTTAGCAGTCAAAGCCCCTGGTTTTGGTGATCGAAAAAAAGAAATGCTTCAAGATATAGCTGTTCTTACTGGTGGTAAAGTTATTTCTGAAGAGGTCGGTTTAAAACTTGAAAATACTTCCCTTAATGATCTTGGTCGAGCCAGACGGGTTACTGCGACTAAAGAAAAAACCACGATCGTTGGTGGTAAGGGAGATATTCAAAAAATAAAAGAGAGAATTGCTCAAATCAAAAAAGAAATTTCTCTGAGTACTTCTGAATTTGATAGAGAAAAATTAGAAGAAAGATTGGCTAAACTTTCTGGCGGAGTAGCAGTGATAAAAGTTGGTGCCGCTACAGAAACAGAACAAAAAGAAAAACATCATCGAGTTGAAGATGCGGTAGAGGCAACTAAGGCAGCCGTTGAAGAAGGAATTGTTGTTGGTGGAGGAGTGGCCCTTCTTAGAGCCGTTCCTGCTTTGGAAAAAGTTGAGGTTGAAGGAGATGAAAAAATTGGTCTTAATATTCTGAGAGTTGCTCTTGAATCACCGGCGATGCAAATTGCTGAAAATGCTGGTCGCGATGGTGCAGTTGTGGTTGAAGAAATAAAAAAACACGAGGGAAGTTTTGGTTATAATGCGAAAAAAGATGTTTTTGAAGATTTAGTTAAATCCGGAGTAATTGATCCAGCTAAAGTAGTTAGAACAGCCCTCCAGAACGCTGCCTCTGTGGCGGGTTTAATTTTAACCACTGAAGCAGTGGTTGCCGAACTACCAGAAAAGAAAGAATCAAAATTGCCAAATTTACCAGAAGAAGAATACTAGGTCCCGCAAATTATGATATGAATTGAAAACGAATTATAAATATTTGTTAATGCGGAGTAAATTTTATTTTTATGGTTGAAGAAAAAAATGAACCTTTAGAAAAAACAGATCAAGCAAAAGAGAAAATTAGTTTTACCTCGAGATTGTGGTCAGTCGTTGCCTATATGTGGGTTTTCACTTTTGTTCCTTATTTTCTTAAAAGAAGGAATGAATTTGTTAGATTTCATGCCAAGCAAGGAGTAGTTCTTTTTATCGCAGAAATAATTTTTATTTTTATTTCGGCAATTCCTATCATTGGACAAATTATTGGTATTCTCGGATTAATTTTTTGCACATTCCTTTCTATCAAAGGAATATTCACTGGTCTTAAAGGTAAAAAATGGGTTTTACCGTGGTTAGGTCGATATACCGAAAAATTAAAAGATTAACTGTTCTATTTTGAATACAATAGATCTAGCAAAAAAATTTTAATTAGTTATAATTAGAATAATTTTATTACTAAATTAGTGATAGATATTCAATATAAAACTATAAAATTTCAATGAAAAAAAATTTTATTCTTTGGTTTAAAGAAATTGGTATAAAAGATATCGGATTAGTGGGCGGGAAAAATGCCTCACTGGGTGAAATGATTAAAGCCCTTAGCCAGAAAATTAATATTCCCGATGGTTTTGCTACCACCTCTTTTTTTTATCAGCGATTTTTAGAAGCCTCAAATCTTAAATCTAAAATTTCGAATCTTTTAAAAGATTTAGACACGAAAGACATTAGAAATTTAAAAGAAAGGGGAGAAAAAATTAGGAATTTAATTCTTCGGGCAGAGTTTTCAAAAGAGTTAGAAAAAGAAATAATTAGCGCCTATCACAAACTTTCTCAGAAATATAAAGTAAAAAATTTAGATGTCGCCGTTCGTTCATCAGCCACGGCTGAAGATTTACCTGGCGCCTCTTTTGCTGGTCAGCAGGAATCTTTTTTAAATATCAGAGGTGAGAAACAACTTTTGATGGCAGTTAAAAGATGTTTAGCCTCTCTTTTTACTGATCGAGCCATTTCTTATCGTCAGGATATGGGTTTTGATCATTTAAAAATTGCCTTATCAGTCGGTGTTCAAAAAATGGTTCGGTCTGATTTGGCTTGTTCTGGAGTAATGTTTTCTTGCGACACGGAAACCGGATTTCCTGATGTTGTTTTAATTAATGCTTCCTACGGTTTGGGCGAAAACATAGTAAAGGGTCGAGTTGATCCTGATCAGTATTATGTTTTTGAAACAACTTTAAAGAAGGGATTTTCTCCGATTATTGAAAGAAAAATAGGAAGTAAAAAAATAAAACTTATTTATGATCAAAGAGGGGGGACAAAAAATATAACAGTTAAAAAAGAAGAGCAGCAGAAATTTTGTTTAACTGATAAAGAGATTTTAACTTTAGCCAGATGGTCTTGTTTGATTGAAGATTATTATCAAAAACCAATGGATATTGAATGGGCAAAAGATGGCAGAGATGGTCAACTTTATATTCTTCAAGCCAGACCAGAAACTGTTGTTTCAAAAAGAAAAATTGATTTTCTTGAAAACTATATTTTAGAAAAGAAAGGGAGAGTTTTACTTGAAGGATTATCTGTTGGTTCAAAGATTGGTCAGGGAAAGGTGAGAATAATAAAAAATATCAAGGAATTAAATAATTTTAAAAAAGGAGAAGTTTTAGTTGCTTCTTCGACTAACCCAGATTTTGAGCCAGTGATGAAAATTGCTTCAGCCATCATTACTGATTTTGGCGGCAGAACATCTCATGCGGCTATTGTTTCTCGAGAAATCGGGGTGCCTTGTATTGTTGGTACTGGCAAAGCAACAAAAATTTTGAAAAATGGACAAGGAGTAACTGTTTCTTGTGCCGAAGGAGAGAGGGGTTTTGTTTATGCTGGAATTTTGCCGTTTAAAATTAAAAAAATCAATGTGGCTAAATTAAAAAGACCAAAAACAAAAATTATGATGAATTTAGGCGAGCCGGATCAGGCATTAGGTCTTTCTTTTATTCCCAATGATGGCGTTGGTTTAGCGCGAGAAGAATTTATTATTGCTAATCAAATTAAAATTCATCCTTTAGCTTTGATTAATTATAAAAAACAACTAGCAAAAATTAAAAGAGAAATTGATAAATTGACAATTGGCTATAAAGATAAAAAACAATTCTTTATTGACAAATTAGCCGAAGGAATTGGCAAAATTGCTTCTGCTTTTTATCCTAAAGATGTTATTGTGCGATTTTCTGATTTCAAAAGCAATGAATATGCCAATTTAATTGGCGGAAATCAATATGAACCAAAAGAAGCCAATCCGATGATTGGTTGGCGTGGCGCTTCTCGTTATTATGATGAAAAATTTAAAGAAGCGTTTGGTTTAGAGTGTTTAGCTATCAAAAAAGTCCGCGAGGTTTTTGGTTTAGATAATGTGGTGGTAATGGTGCCATTTTGTCGGACGGTTGAAGAAGGAAAAAAAGTTTTAAAAATTATTGATTCTTATGGTTTGAGAAAAAAAATCGGAAAACTTGAACCATTAAAAGTTTATGTGATGGCTGAAATTCCCTCCAATGTTATTTTAGCCGATGAGTTTTCAAAAATTTTTGATGGTTTTTCTATTGGTAGCAATGACTTAACGCAGTTAACTCTTGGTCTTGACCGTGATTCGGGATTAGTTTCTCATATTTTTGATGAAAGAAACGAAGCGGTGAAAAATTTAATCCGAAATTTAATAAAGACAGCACATCGCTATGGTAAAAAAGTAGGTATCTGCGGCCAGGCCCCTTCAGATTATCCTGAATTTGCTAGATTTTTAGTTAAGAAAGGCATTGATTCTATTTCTTTGAATCCGGATACAGTTTTAAAAACAACTATTGATATTTTGAAAACAGAAAAATGGTTAAAGAAAAAATAATTTTTTATTAGGGCTTGACATTAATTTTTAATTTTGTAAAATATAAATCTTTTTAGAAAGGAGGAAGTATGTAAAAAAATTCCTCTTCTTTAGAAGAGGGAATTAAAAAAGAAACATAGGGGGTGGATTTCTGTCAATTTCAAATGAAAGGAGAATTCATGATGACAGATCATCCACCAAGATATCCGCGTCATCGATTACCGATTTTTCCGATTCCTAACTCGGGAAGCCCACCTCCACAGAATAATAAAATACATCGCTGTCGGAACCCAAAATGTAAAAAAATACTTAACAGGTACAATAAAGGCCCATTCTGTTATGAATGTGGACGAAAAAAAACTTTTCTGAGAAGGAGGTAGAATGTAAGTAAACTTGTAAATAGACTCTTGAGGAAGGGCTTTTTTAGGGGATGAATAAGAAAACTAAAAAGGGAGGAATAGTGAAAAACCCCACTTCCGAGGAACTAGAAATTTTTAGAAAGACATTTAAGAAAAAGTTCATCGGCTCCTCAAAGAAAGATAGACGTGCTATGTCCAGAATTCAGAGAAAGACAAGACCGAAGCGTCGATCTCGAGCTCGCGATAAACAGTATTTCAATAACCAAGGAAAAAATTATTAACCCATTCATTGGTCAGGGCTTTTGCCCTGACCTTTTCTTTTCTTAATTTTTTTAAAATCTAATAAAATTTTTCTCCCCTATATCAACGTGTTAACACATTAATCACTTATTTATTTGACAAAATTATTTTTTAGGTAAGATTAAAATTAAGGAGATGAAGATGCGAGACTCGAAGTTAAAAAGGGGGGATTATGGAAAAAGTTCATCAGGCGGTGGTGGCCACTATTTTTTTTCCAGATGGAAGTGTGAAAAAGATAGTCGCCGCCTACCGCGAAATCTCGGATGAAAGCGGGACAACATACGAATTTCTCTTTTCTTCTCTTTCTCCGTCTTCGTCAGATTCGTCAGAAGGGTCTAATTCTCCGTCTTCGTCAGAAGGGTCTAAAGTTTAGTCTTGCATCAAGGAACGCCTCCGCGAAAAATTGCGCGGAGGCGATTTTTTATTTATAGATTTGGATGCTAAATTTAGATGGGCATTTTTCGAATACCCTCACTCTGATGGACATCAGAAGAGAGTTATACTTTTTTGATGCTAGTTTTATATCGGTTATAAGGGGTTGATTTTTTCAGGAAAATTTGATAAGGTTGAAAATAAAGGAGAGGTGCCAGAGTGGCCGAATGGGCTTGCCTGGAGAGCAAGTTTACGGGAAACCGTAACGGGAGTTCGAATCTCCCCCTCTCCGAATAAAAAACAACTAAATCCTATGGCCAAAACGTATAATTTAGGCAATTTAGAGATTACTTGGTTGGGACACGCTTCTTTTAAAATTAAGTGTTTAGAGTCTAAAGTTTATGGTCCAGAGTTTGTTATCTACATCGATCCGTATAATGTTTCTTTTGGCGAAAAAGCAGATTTAATTTTAGTGACTCATGATCACTATGACCATAAAGACGAAAAAAGCATTGCCCAACTTTCAAAGACAACTACCGAAGTTCTAATTGGTGGAAAAAATATTAAAGAAGGGGAGGAAAAAGAAGTTAATGGCGCGAAAATAAAAGCAGTCCCCGCTTATAATTTGGTTAAACCATTTCATCCGAAAGGTAGGGGAGTTGGTTTTGTCATTGAAATTGAAGGAAAGAAAATTTATCATGCTGGCGATACTGATAGAATTCCGGAAATGGCAGAATTGGGTGAAATTGATTTAGCCCTTTTACCAATTGGTGGAACCTACACAATGAATGAAGTTGAAGCCGCGGAAGCAGTTAAGATGTTTTCTCCTAAAAAAGTTATTCCGATGCACTATGGCACTCTTTCTGAAACTCCGGGTAATCCAGAAAAATTTAAAGAATTAGTTGGCGAAAGTAGCGAAGTGATTATTCTTTAATTTTTAACTTGTAAAGCATCCCTTACGATTAAGCAAAGACATTATTGTGGTCAAAATTCATGTTCATTGGCGAAAAGCCAAAGGGAAACTTGAGATATAAGAAATAAAATAGTTTATGTATATCAAATTTTTCAATCAAATTTCAGCAAAAGATACTAAAATTGCTGGGGGCAAAGGCGCCTCACTGGGGGAAATGAGCCAAGTTAAAATTCCGGTACCACCGGGTTTTGTTGTTTTAGCTTCTGCTTTTGAAGATTTTATTAAAGAGAATCATTTAGATGTAGAAATTGATGCTCAACTGAAAAAGGTTAATGTCAAAAAGGTTTCAACCGTGGAAAAAGTTTCTAAATTTTTGCGTGGGGTGATTGCTCAACAAAAAATACCGAAAGAAATTCAAAAGCAGATTTTAGGAGCCTTTGATAAACTCAAGGCAAAATACGTGCGGTTTGTTCTTCAGCCACGGCTGAGGATTCAAAAGTTGCTTCCTGGGCTGGAGAATTAGAAGGTTATTGTGGAGGGTGGACGTAAATAAAATGGAGGCAATAAAAATCAAATCAAACAAACTTGACAAAAAATTGTACTCGGTGTGTTGGCGATTATGCTGGCGGTTTTACTTTGGAGTTTGGATGGCACTTTTATTAGACCAAAATTATATGTTTTACCAACCAGTTTAGTATTTTTTGAGGAACATTTTTTTGGCTTTTTAGTTTTAACTCCTTTTTTATTTTTGGGCAATTTTGGCGATTGTGGTGCCTATTTCTTGGCCTTTTGGATAATCTCCGTTAGAAATTGATTTGTTTCAGAAAAAAAATCGAAGTTAAATTAATTAAAAAAATTAGAGAAGTAAAAAAATTAGGACCCCAGAAGAACTAAAAGCGCAGATTAAAAAAGATCTTCAAATATTGGTTGACAAGAATTAAATTTTACTTTATAAATATAGATAAGGCCCTTTTTATATGAGCGCCTTATAATTTCATTTATACTTGTTTATTTATGGATCTCCGCACCAAATCTCAATGTTATAAGTCAGTAATTCTGATTTTTTATCCTACGGGACGCGACCTTGTCTTGGTTTTTCTTAGATGACGGGTTAAACCTTCAGATTGATGCGGGGTTCTTATAAATCTAACAAAATTCTCTTCGTTATTTTATAACTCGTAAATTTTGAGATTTATGGATTCTCCAATTGATGAAATTAAATCTAAATTAGATTTAGTAGAGATTATTTCCGAATATGTTAAATTAGCTCCGGCTGGAACGAATATGAAAGCCCTTTGTCCTTTTCACAAGGAAAAGATGCCAAGTTTTTTTGTTTCGCCAGAAAAACAAATTTGGAAATGTTTTGGCTGCGGCAAGGGTGGTGGAATTTTTGATTTTATTATGGAAATAGAAGGGGTTGATTTTCCCCAGGCCTTAAGAATTTTAGCCAAAAAAGCAGGGGTTGAGTTACGGTCAACTGGTGATTATCATTTAACCAGTAAAAGGACAAAACTTTTAGATATTTGTCGGGAAGCAGCGAATTTTTATCACTGGTTTTTACTTAACGCTGCTCAGGCAAAAGAGGCGAGAGATTATTTGGAAAAAAGAAAAATTTCTCAATCAATGATTAAAGAATGGCAAATTGGTTTTGCTCTTAATGAATGGCGGGTTCTTTATCAAAATTTAACTAAAAAAGGATATAAAACAGAAGATATTTTTGAGGCCGGTTTGATTATCAAGTCAAATGAGGGAGACTATTATGATCGTTTTCGTGGTCGAATAATTTTGCCGATTAATGATCTTTTTGGTAATGTCGTTGGTTTTTCCGGTCGGATTTTGCCTTCTTTAGAAAAAGAAGATGTCCCAAAATACATTAATACTCCCGAGACACTAATTTACAATAAGAGCCGCATTCTTTATGGTCTTGATAAAGCCAAACTCGAAATTAAAAAAAGAAATTATACAATCATTGTTGAAGGAAATTTTGATGTGATTAGTGCTCAGAGTGTTGGGACAAAAAATACTGTTGCCATTTCTGGTTCGGCCTTAACCTTGGCTCAGATTAAAATTTTAAAAAGATATTCATCGAACTTAATCTTAGCTCTTGATCTTGATCCCTCTGGTCAAGCGGCCACTAAAAAAGGTATTGACGTTGCTCTTTCTCAAGAAATGAATATTAAGGTAGCGCGCCTTTCTGAAGGCAAGGATCCTGATGAGTGTATTAGAAAAGATAAAAATCTTTGGTTGAAAGCAATTAAAGAAGCTCAGCCGATTATGGAATATTATTTTACTTCGGCCTTTAAAGATTTTAGTTCTTCGAGTGTCAGTGATCAAAAAAAAGTTGTTAAAGAACTTTTGCCAATTATTTCAAAAATTGGTAATTTAATAGAACAGGATTTTTGGTTAAAAAAACTAGCCGATCAAGCAAAAATTTCTTACGACGTTTTAAGAGAAAGTTTAAAAAGAATTGCTAAGAAAGAAAAGGAAGAGGAAAAGGAAGATTTAGTTTCTCCTAAAATTGATCAAGAATCTCTTATTCAGGAAAGATTTATTGGTTTGCTGATTGTTTTTCCCGAACAGGTCTCTTCTTTTTACGATGAGTTAGACGAAGAATTTTTCACTAATGAAAAATTAAAAAAAATTCTTGCCGAACTCAAAAAAAATTATAGTACCATTTCTTTGGAAGATAAAAAAATTACTTACAAAGAATTTAAAGAAAAAATTACTGATGAAAAAATTCGAGAATATATTGATTTTTTAACTTTAGCCATAGAAAAAGAACTCGTCTCGTTAGATAAAAAAATAATTGATAAAGAATTGGAGTTTCTCTTTAAAAAAATTAAGAAAAACTCAATTCTTAAAAAGCTAAAGACTATTAGCGAAGGATTAAAAATAGCAGAAACAGAAAAAAATAAAGAGAAAATTAAAGAACTTTCTGAGAAAGTTAATGAGTTGACTCAAAAATTAAGTAAATGCGGGTAAATAGACAATTATGGCTAAGAAAAAATACTTAACTTTTTCGCAAGAAAAAATTGACTCCCTGATTAAAAAAGGAAGGGAGCGAGGTTTTGTTACTGAAGATGAAATTATTTATGCCTTTCCTCACAATATAGGAAAATATTTAAACGAATTAGAAGATTTAATCGAAAGACTTGATATTTACGGTATCAGAATTATTGAATCAAGCGATTCTCTTTTGGAAGAGAAACCAGAGAAAGATAAGTTTACCCCAGCCGCTCTTGATCTCGATCAAGTTTCTGAAGATTCAATTCAGATGTATCTTAAAGAAATTGGCAAGGTGCCACTTTTAAAGCCCGAAGAAGAAATAGAATTGGCAAAGAGAAAAGACAAAGGCGATTTTGCGGCGGCACAGAAACTTATTGAGGCAAACTTACGTTTGGTTGTTTCTATTGCCAAAAAATTTGTTGGTTATGGTTTAACTCTTTTAGATTTAATTCAAGAAGGGAATATTGGTCTTTTTCGGGCGGTAGAAAAATTCGATTGGCGAAAAGGATATAAATTTTCCACCTATGCGACGTGGTGGATTCGTCAAGCTATTACCCGTTCATTAGCCGATCACTCTCGGACAATTAGAATTCCAGTACATATAGTTGAAGTTTTGGGCCGCTTCCAGCAGGCTTCAAGATTTTTACTTCAAACTCTTAATCGCGAACCAACACCCGAAGAAATTGCCGCTGAAGTTGGTGAAGAACCAGAAAAAGTGAGATCACTTTTAGAAATTTCTCAAGATGTTGTTTCGCTTGACCAGACCATTAGTCGAGATGAAGATAAAGATACAGTTTTGGGAGATTTTATTGAAGATCTTAAAACGATTACCCCTGATAGAGCCGCCGCCCTTAAAATTCTTAAAGAATACATTACCGAAATTGTTAAAGAACTGCCAGATCGGGAAAAGAAAATTTTAGAAATGCGTTTTGGTTTAGTTGATGGTATTGCTCACACCCTAGAAGAAGTGGGAGAGAAATTTAATGTTACTCGAGAAAGAATTCGCCAAATCGAATCAAAAGCCCTAGAGAAAATTCGTGAAATGAAAGAAATTGAAAAGATTAAAGACTATTACTAAATTTTGTTTAAACAAAATTTATTAACCATAAACCTTAAATCATAAACTATTGGGTTTAAATTTAGAAACTGGCAGGTCTATAAAGATGCGAGAAAGTTTAGAAAAGAAATGAAACAAGAGATTATTTCTAAAATTCACAAAGTAGAATATGAACTAAGATCACAAATAGACAGAGCACTTATTTCTGTTATTTTGAACATCGCTGATGGTGCCTATCAAGATCTATCACATTTTTTAAATCAATCTGATACTTCCGTTAATGAAGTTATCTCCTGTTTAGATTTATGTTTAGATGATGGTTATATTGATAAATATTTACACAAGAAATTTTCAGAAAAAGCTGAAAAACTTATTGCCTAACTAGCTGGTTTCCGCCGATTCTTGAAGAAGTGATAGAATGAGTTATACTTGAAGAAGTAATAGAATGAGTTATAATAGAAATAGTTTAAAGTTTATAGTTTACTATTTAAAGTTAATGCGTTTCGCGCATTCCGGGGTAGCTCAATGGTTAGAGCAACTGCCTGTTAAGCAGTGGGTTGTCGGTTCGAGTCCGACCCCCGGAGACAGTTATAATTTTTTATCTTGTCTTGCTTGGTAAATAAAAATTATTCTATTTTTTAAAATTAATCATAGGGTGATTAATTGATGCTTGTTTTATAGCATCTCTTTTTGACTATCCACAAGGGTATTGTTTTTATTTTTAAAAAGGGTTAGAATTTTTTAAAACCATGAAAAGAGGATTTTCTTTAATTGAGATTTTGTTGGCTGTCGCTCTTTTTTCATTAGTGGCTAGCCTTTTTATTTTTTTAATTATTGAATCATATAAAATGAGCGAAACTGCCAGAGATGTGGTTTTAGCGACAGATTTAGCCGAGGAAGGGATGGAGGTAGTTCGCTCAATTCGCGATTATAAATTTGCTGATCTTAAGAACGGAACTTATGGTTTAGCCATTGAAAATAATCGTTGGATTTTAAAGGGAAGAAGTGAATTAATTGGTAAATTTACTCGACAAATTATTATTTCTTCAGCCGGAACCAATAGAAAAAAAATTGAAGCAGTTGTTTTTTGGCAACCAAGAACCGGACCGCGAAGGGAGGTTCGACTTTTTTCAAGAATTACTAACTGGGTTAGATGATAATAATCGATACGAATTTATAATACAAATTATTACAAATATTTGTAAAGATTGGTAATTTCGACTTATATTGATTGGCATCATCTATTTATATGAAAAAATCCTTTACTTTAATTGAACTTCTAATCTACATTGCTTTGGCGGCTATCATTTTAAATGTTGGCGTCTATTTTATTTGGCAAATTATTGAAGGCAAGGCAAAATCAATTTCTTATAATGAGGTTTTATCAAACTCTCGTTTTGTTTTAGAAAAAATTTCTTTTGAAGCAAAGAAAGCAAAATCAGTTGAAATTCCTAAAAATCAGGGTGATGAGTCAAACGAACTTCTTTTAAAAACGCCAAATGATTCAATGGTTCATTTTTATCTAAAAGAAGGAAAATTAATTTTAGAAAGAAATGGGTCAACAGGAATTTTAATTTCTTCTTTTCCTATTACTAGTGAGAAGATAAAAATAAGCGAGATTAAATTTAAAAATCTTTCCCCAAATCAAAATCGACCAGCAACTTTTCAAGTAAAAATAAAATTAAACTATCATAATCCATTTCAAAGAATCGAATATCAAGTAGAAATTGCCAGCCAAAAAACAATTAATTTAAGGGATAATAATAAAGACTAGTTTATGAAAAATGGTTATACAATTTTAATCGTGATTTTAGTTTTAACTGCTGTTGGCATTTTAATTATTACCACTCTTAGCTTTTTAGGTATTGATCAAACAAGAATAAGTCTTTCTCAAAAAAACTCATCTTTAAATCTTTATCTTTCAACTGCCTGTGCTGAAGAAGCATTGGAAAGAATAAAAAATAACCCAACCTATGTAACCAATTTACAAAGAATTACCATTGATTCAACAAGAAGATACTATTGCTGGTTTATGGTTAATAATCCCAATCCACCAAAATTTATCTCTGCTTGGGCTGGAAATTATAAAGGCCGTGACCCCAATTTTCCGAGACATTTAGAAATCAAAGTTAGTCAGGTAGAACCAAACATTATTATTGATTATTGGTTGGAGCGGTAGGTCGAAAATTATAAGATTAAAAATAACTAATTTCTTTAAATTTCTATTAATTTCAATAAGTTTCTGAAATTTATCTGGCGAAATTTATCGTTTAAAAAAATTTAATATGCAAAAGTCTTTTACTTTAATTGAATTATTATTGGCGATTGCCATCTTAGGGATTTTGGCTGGTTTATCAGTTCCATTTTTAATTAATTTTAAAGCCATTCAGGATTTAGATATTACAACCCAGGAAGTAGTTAGTGTTTTAAGAAAGGCCCAGGAAAGATCAATTTCAGCAGAAAAAAATTCTTCGTGGGGAGTAAATTTTTCTCAGCCTAAGAAGTATATTTTATTTCGCGAAAATTTTAATCTAAGTTCGGTTGAAAACGAGATATATGAAATACCGGCTAATATTGGCTTGACATCAAATTTATTTGAAGTAAAATTTGAAAAATTAAGCGGTAGGATTAGCAATGAATTTGAAATTATCTTGACAGGTGGAAATAAAAAAAATAAAATTCTTATCAATCAAGAGGGAGCTATAAATTACTTTAGACTATAAATTTTAATCTTAATTTTTTGAATATTTAAAACGCTATGAACTACAAAATAAAAATTGATAAAGAATGTTGTATTGGCTGTGGTTCTTGTGCTTCTATTTGTCCGGAATTTTTTGAGTTAGGAGAGGATGGGAAAAGCCATTGTAAAAAAGAAGAAACCGATGATATCGGTTGTGCTCAACAAGCGGCTGAAGCCTGTCCAGTTGAATGTATCAAAATTGAAAAAAAATAAAATATTTTATTTTTTTGCCAACAGAATAATTTCATCTCCACGGAAAAGTCCTTTTATCTTTGCTATTGGTTTTGCCGAGAGAACTTTTTTATAAATTTTCTGTGCTTTTTGTTTTGTTCCCGTTGTTACAAAAATGGTTTTTAATTTCCTTTTTTCTTTTTTCAGATAATTTTTTTATTTTTTCTAAAAATCTTTTTTCTTCGCCTTACGAATTTTAAGCATATTTATTTGACTTAGTTACTTTTATATGATATAATTTAATATTCTTAATTAAGATTATCAACAATATAGCAAGATAAAAACTTTGAAATCATTACCGCGGGGTGGAGAAGTGGCATCTCGCCAGGCCCATAATCTGGAGATCGCAGGTTCGAATCCTGCCCCCGCAAATTGGCAGGGTAGCTCAGTGGTAGAGCAGCGGATTCATAATCCGCGTGTCATGGGTTCGAATCCCATCCCTGCTATTTTTTATTTTGTTAAGCCCTGTGAATAATTTTCTTGTTAAAAGAAGGGTAGTTGAAGGAAATTAATTAGTTAAAAAAAATTCAAAGAGATAATTTACTCTCCAGGGGCCATCAAAATAACTCTATTTTATTCGGCAAATCTGAAAGATTTTCAATTTTCTGAAACTAAATAAAACCCTGCCTTGCTTTGGCGGGGCGGGGCAAATTTTTGGGCACGAGCCAGAAAGACTCATCGCTTTTAAACATTTAGAGTTTGTTTCAAACTACAAGTGCCGAAGGAGGGAATCGAACCCTCATGACCTTGTGGTCATACGATTTTGAGTCGTACGCGTCTACCAATTCCGCCACTTCGGCTTATTTTTTATTTTAATAGAAAAATTTTCCTTGTCAAATATATCAATTTTGATAAAATATTAATAATTCGATTAATATTAGTAATTTTTAGGGAAGATGAAAATCATTTCTATTGTTAACCAAAAAGGCGGAACAGGTAAAACGACAACAGTTTTAAATTTAGGAACTTCTTTGGCTGATTTTGGCAAAAAAGTTCTCATTATTGATTTTGACCCTCAGGCTAATGCTACTTCTGGATTGGGGGTAAATAATTTAGAAAAGACAATTTATGAAGTTTTGTCAGGTCGGGCCTCAATTTTAGAAACTTTAGTCAAAATTAAAGAAAATCTTTACCTTATTCCCGCTTCAGAAAATTTAGCCGGAGCAAATATCGAGTTGGTTAACGAAAAAGACCGAGAACTTAAATTAGCAAAAATTTTAGAACACAATCCTCTTGATTATGATTTTATTTTTATTGATACACCGCCTTCTTTAGGACTTTTAACAATTAATAGTTTAGTCGCTTCAAATTTCGTTCTCATCCCTGTTCAAGCCGAATATTATGCTTTAGAAGGACTGAGTCAACTTTTAAATACCATCAATTTAATCAAAGAAAATTTAAATCCTAATCTTGAAATTTTGGGTGGGGTGATTACAATGTATGATGAGAGAGCAAGATTATCGCGAGATGTTTTAGAAGAACTTTATAAAAACTTCCCGGCTAAAATTTTTCGAACAGTTATTTCTAGGTCAGTTAAATTAGCCGAGGCACCAAGTTTTGGTAAAAGCGTTTTTGAATATGCGCCAAAATCTCGTGGTGCCAATGCTTACCGTCGTTTAGCCATTGAATTTCTTCATTATCAACGATAAATAAAATCTTAAAAATAAAATACTAAAAACACAAACTAAAAACAAAAAATGGAAGATAAGAAAGCATTAAAATAAGAATTTAAAAATCGTATCTATCGCTATATGATAAGGCTTTTAAAGTTTTTAGTTAATTTGCCTAATGAACCAATAATTCGAAAGATAAAAAGTCAACTAACCAGAAGCGGAGCATCGATTGGCGCCAATTATTTTGAAGCCGAGGCCGCTAGTTCTAAAAAGGATTATCAAAATTATTTCTTTATTGCCTTGAAATCTGCTAATGAATTAAAGTTCTGGATAATGGTTTTAAAAGATAGTGGCTTCATCTCGAAATATTTTGAAAATGAAAACCAATATCTTCTCAATGAACTAAAAGAAAATCGCCAACATTCTTGGTGCCAGTATTTTGACAATGAAAGGAAAAAGGTAATTTTTAATTTTTTTGTTTGAGTATTTTATTTTTTAGATTTTAGATTTAATTTTGAATTTATGCCCTTAGGCCGTGGTTTAGATTCATTAATTCCTAGGAAAAAATTTACTCTTCCCGAAGAAAAACAGGAGACGATTTTGGAAATTCCAGTTAATCTCATTCGCTCGAACCCTTATCAACCAAGAAATGTTTTTGATGAACAAAGTTTAGAAGAATTAGTTAGCTCAATTAAAGAACATGGAATTATTCAACCATTAATTGTGAGTAAAATTTCTGATGATTTATATGAATTAATTGCCGGTGAAAGAAGATTAAGAGCCGCTAAAATTTTAAATTTAGAAAAAGTACCAGTTGTTATTCGTTCGGCTGATGAATCAAAAAAATTAGAATTATCTTTGATTGAAAATATCCAGCGCAAAGATTTGAATCCACTAGAGAGAGCACGGGCTTATCAAAGATTAATCGATGAATTTAATTTGACTCAAGAAGAAGTGGCAAAAAAAATTGGCAAAGCTAGAGCCACGGTGGCTAATACTTTACGACTTTTAACTTTACCACCAGTTGTTCAACGGGCTATCGAAGAAGAAAAAATTACTGAGGGTCATGCCAAAGTTTTACTTTCTTTAGATTCAACAGAAAAACAAGAAGCAATGTTGCGGAGAATTTTAGGCACCGGCATGAGTATTCGTGAGGCAGCGCAATTGATTGTTTTAAAAAGAAAAAGGCCAAGTTTTAAAGATCCGGCCATTCGTCTCAAAGAAGAACAACTTCAAGAATTGCTTGGCACCAAAGTCACGATTAAAAAACGCGGGAAAAAAGGTAAAATTATTATTGAATTTTACTCCGAAGAAGATTTAGCTAATTTAATTAAAAAACTTGAAAGACAGTCCTAACCTGTATAAATCTTTATTGAGATGGGTATATTTTAAAATCGTTATGGAAGAGGTGGAGCGGATGGTTTTTCCCAACTGGCGAAATCACAGGTTGGCCAGCGAGAACAAGCATAAAAAATTTTTCCTCGTTTTGTCTTTTTTATAACAACTTGCCCTTGATTACATTTGGGGCATTTTATATTTAATTCATTGCTCTTTTGTTGAAGCGGCTTTACAAATTTACATTCAGGAAACCCAGAGCAAGCAAGGAATTTACCATAACGGGAAAATTTAACTAGCATTGGTTTGCCACATTTTTCACAAACCTCACTTGTTTTTTCTTCGATTGGCTTCATTTTTTCTATCTCTTTTTCTTTTCTATCCAAATGTTCTTTGAATGGCCAATAAAAATCAGCCATCATTTTGCGCCAGTCACGTCGCCCTTCAGCAATTTCATCTAGTTCTTTTTCCATTTCAGCCGTGAATTGATAATCAACAATTTTTGGAAAATGTTCAACTAGTAGATCGTTGACTCTAAAACCAATCTCGGTTGGTACAAGTCGGCCATTTTCTTTTTTAATATAATTTCTTTCAAAAAGAGTAGAAATGATTGGGGCGTAAGTTGATGGTCGACCGATGCCATATTTTTCAAGTGCTTTAACCAAACCAGCTTCAGAATACCTGGCCGGTGGTTGGGTAAAATGTTGGCAAGGTTCTAATTTTATTAAATTTAACCTCTCGTTTTTTTTAAGTCGAGGCAAAATTACCTCATCAATTTTTGTTGGATAGATATTAAGCCAACCGTCAAAATTAATCTGACTTCCAGTTGTTTTAAAATAATAATTTTCTTGTGATTTTTTTTCCGCCAAAATATCAATTGTCATAACATTAATTTTCGCTTCACTCATTTGACAAGCCAAGGCGCGTCGCCAAATTAAATCGTAAATTTTAAATTGATCTTTGGTTAAAAATTTTTTTATTTTTTCTGGCTGGCGATAAATGCTTGTTGGTCTAATTGCTTCATGGGCTTCTTGGGCGACTTTTGATTTTACTTTAAAATGACGCTCTTTAGCCGGTAAATAATTAGAAGAAAAATTTTCTTGGAGATATTTTCGAGTTTCAGTTAAAAACTTTTGCGATAAATTAAAAGAATCAGTTCTCATATAGGTAATTAGACCAATTAACCCTTCTTTACCTAATTCTATACCCTCATAAAGTTGTTGAGCAATCATCATTGTTTTTTTTGTTGAATAACCAAAATATCGATTAGCTTCTTGTTGAAGTGTTGAAGTAATAAATGGTGGCAGGGGATATTTTAAAATTTCTTTTTCTTTTATTTCTTTAACTGAATATTCTACTCCTTTTAGATTTTCTAAAATTTCATCTGCCTGATTTTTATTTTTAATTTCAAATTTGTCTAATTTTTTTTCACCAATTTTATATAATATTGCCGAAAACGTTGATTCATCCAACCCCTTTTCACGCTGAGCTGCGTTGATTTTATCCACGTTTATCTGTGATTGAAGTATTGCCTTGATTGACCAATATTCCTGTGGTTTGAAAGATTCTCGTTCTCTTTCTCGTTCAGCAATTAAACGCAAAGCCACTGATTGAACGCGCCCAGCCGATAAACGTCTAGCGATTTTTCTCCAGAGAAGAGGAGAAAGACTATAACCAACTAAACGGTCTAAAATTCGTCGTGCTTGTTGAGCATTAACTAAATTGATATCAATTTGACGAGGATTTTTTAATGCTTCTTTTATCGCTTCATTTGTGATTTCATGAAAAGCAATTCTGTAAAATGGTTTAGAGTTTTGAATTTCAGATTTTGAATCTTCTTTGAATTTTTCAAGTCCAAAAACTTGAACGAGGTGCCAGGCAATTGCCTCACCTTCACGATCTTCATCACTGGCAAAATATATTTCTTTGGCTTTGACTGCTTTTTTCTTTAATTGATTAACAAATTTTTTCTTTTTAATCGGAATAATATAATGTGGTTCAAAATTTTTCTCTAAATCAACGCCAAGCTTACTTTTTGGTAAATCCCTGACATGGCCGTTACTTGATTCAACAACAAAACCTTTTCCCAAAAACTGGGAAATGGTGCGGGCTTTAGTTGGTGATTCAACGATGATTAGTTTCATACTAATTTTTTAAAAATTACCATTTAATTATAGTTTTAAACCGGCTTTAATACTTGTTTATAATTTTCTAATTCTGGGTATATAATTTTATCGCTTTTTCTAATTAATATAAATTTGAGAATTAAATTTTTGGCTAATTCGTAAGTACATAGTGTCCTCCTCCGATATTTTTTACTTTTTCTTTTATTTCCATCATTGAAAGAGTGGCTGAGACCTGACTTGATGGCAAGCCACTTTTTTGAGTTAATTCGTCAATATGAACCGGCTCTTTTGATAGATATTTTAATAAAATTTCTTCTTCTTTTGTTTCTGCTCTAATTTCCCTTTTCTTTTCTAAGAGTAATTCTAAATTTAATGCCTCTAAAATATCATCAGCCCTTGTCACAACTTTTGCTCCCAATTTGATTAACCAATTACAACCCTCTGAATTTTTATTATAGATATTTCCTGGCACAGCAAAAACCTCTCGATTTTGATCAAGGGCTAAGCGAGCGGTAATTAAAGCACCGGATTCCATTGGTGCCTCAATAACCAAAGTTCCAAGGGCTAGTCCAGCGATAATTCGATTACGAGCTGGAAAAGAATATCTGGTTGGTCTTATTCCCACGGGATATTCAGAAATAACCGCTCCACCAGCCAGAATAATTTTTTTTACTAAATCTTTATGGATTGATGGATAAATAGTTTTTTCATCTATTCCACCACCCAAAACAGCAATTGTTCTTCCTTTTTCTTTCAAAGTTATTTTATGAGTTAAGCCGTCAATACCTAAAGCCAGACCAGAAATAATTGTTAGACCGGCCCGGGCTAAATTTTTAACGATTTGTTCTGTTATTTCCCGACCATAAAAAGTCATTTTTCTGGTTCCGACTACCGCTAAAGGATATTTTTCTTCCCGATATAGTTCTCCTTTAATATATAAAACTGCTGGCGGATTGTAAATTTCTTTTAAAAGTTTTGGATAATTTTCATCTTTAATAGTAATAACTTTAATTTTTTCTTTCTCTAATTTTTCCCATTCTTTTTCTGGCTCAATTTTTTTTCGCCACTCAAAAAATTCTTGGGCGATTTCTTGTTCAATCCCGGCTTTGATGAATTCAAAAATAGGTGCTTGCCAAGCAATTTTCATTTGTGGAAAATAATCAGCAATTTGTTTTAATTTTTTCGCCTCAAATTTAGGAAAAAGCGCTAAAGTATTCCAATAAATTAAATCGTTATTATTTTGTTCTTGACTTGACATATTTTGTTATTATGATAATTTAAAAAAAGAAGTCAAGAAAGGAGGACTTATGTGGCAACAGATCGTTGCTTGTTTCATCGGCATAGTCTTTGTCCTTGTGGGCGTTTTAACACTGGGTGGTATATTCATTTCTCAGTTTCTTTCGCCTCAAAGCAAGGACACTATGAAGATTGCTGACCATTAGGACCCCTGCGGGTCCTAATTAATTTATTAAAATTCTTTGAAGCAGCAACAAGAAATTATCAACAGCGTTTTCTTCGCTTAAATACTATATTTTAAACTCTTGACAAAATTATAAAAATTTGCTAAATTTTTATTTGAAATACCCTTCTGCTTACCAGTGGCGAAACTGGGAGCCCTCCTTACCAGGAAGTAGCCTTTTCAAGGTTGATCCGTCTTGTACGGAGTAGGCCTTGAGCTGGTGGGCAGTAGGGTGCAAAAAATCGGCTAAAAAGCCGATTTTTTGTTTCTTTAAAATTGAGGTTCTATGATTTGACAAAAAATAAAAAAGAAGTATTATTGAAGTGAGGTCTTTTAGACCTCAAGGAGGAAAAATGAAAGTTTTTCTCAAAATATTAGAGATTGTAGAAGAGTGGACATTTTTGTGTTTCATGTTTCTTGTCGACAAGGCAATATCGCTTATCGACAGGATTTATAACTGGATTAGACCCATTCCACCAGAAAGGAGGCGATGATGAAGTCTTTATTTTTACTCTCTTTGTTATTTTTTTTATCATGCACAGAACACCTTACTTCGCCTGAAGGGATAAAAAGGGTAGAATTTGTTTCGTGTATTATCTCTTTTGATTATTTTCATGGTATCTACACTGTCTCATCGAAGGGAGAAAAAGGAACTTCTTTTAAGGTTTTCCAAGTTCTAAGAGATGATACTGTGCAACTTTTTGAAGAAATAATCGGGGGTTTTTCGGATAGAGCGCGAAGATTCAAGATTGAGAGATGGGATAAATTTCTTATTGTTGGTTCTCAAGAGACAACCGAAGTAATAATAAAAGATACTCTCCTTTGTGATTTCTGGGTATGGCTCGATCCTGAAAACAAGATGAGTATTTGGTTCGACAAATCTTCTAATTTATCTATCATCTGGTACCACAGTCTTTGGCAAGAAGATACGCGAATAAAGATTACGACAAAAGAGGGGAATAGAATTGACGAACGAGACATTCATTGCTATGAAAGTATACCTCTGAGGCTTTCTCATATTCCTCAAGAAATTTCGATTTACTTTTGGGAAAGGGGAAGGTGGAGGTGGAAAACTGATATTGTTTTAAATTAAGCCCGGTTCGCCGGGCTTTTTAAATTCTGAATAAAAAAATATGCGTCGCTATTTTTATAATCGAAATATCTAAGAAACAACAAAGGTTTGATTTTTTATTTTTTCTTTTAAAGAACCTTCAATTATTTCACAAGTTTTTTTGATTATTTTTTCCACTATTTCTTTTTCATCTTTTTCAAATTTTTCCAAAACAAATTTTTGCACCCGAATAGCGCGCCTTCGCCCTTCGGACTTCGGCAATCCGAATGCGCCCATCCGAATTTTTTCTAGAAAAGGTTCAATGCCAATTTTGATGCGGGTAAAATTATCTGTTTTTAAATAATCAATAATTGATTGAACTCCTTTATGTCCTCCAGATGAACCATCTTGGCGGATTCGGATTTTTCCCAAGGGTAAATCAATATCGTCATAGATGACGATTAAATTTCCAATTTCCAATTTCCAATTTTCAATTATTTTCTTGATGGCTCGACCAGATTCATTCATAAAAGTTTGCGGTAAAACTAAAATTATTTTTTCTTCATCAATTTTTCCTTCAGAAATCAAACTTTCAATTTTTTTCTTAAACTTAAAATCAGGAAAATTTTTTGTTTTTTGAAAATAAGAAAGAACCGCTTGACCAATATTATGTCGCGTTCCAGAATATTTTGGAATTGGATTTCCTAGACCAACAATGACTATCATAGAAGATAAAATATTAGAGACAATAAGTTTCTATAAATTTCTATTTGTTTCTATAAGTTTCTGAGATTCATAGAAATATGCGAACTTCGTTCGCGAAACTTATGGAAATTTTTTTTATTTTTAATATGTAATTTTTATTTTTTGGTTTTTAATTTTTAATTTCTAAATTTATTGGTACCCCCCATAACTCAAATTTCTCTCTAATTTTTTTCTCTAAAATATTTATTTGTGCTTTAGTTGGAGGTATTTCTTTAGCCGTTAATTTCGGAATTTTTATAATGATATTTGGAATTTTATCTTTTTTGGAAAAAATTTTTACTTCTGACCAATATTTTTGATTGAAATGATATGTTTCAATTATTTCTTTTAACAAAAAATTTAATTCTTTCTTTTTTAACTTTATTTTCATTTTTTCTTTTATTAAAAGAATCTGTTCTAAAAGTTTATCTAAATTTATTTTTTCTTTAGCCGAAATAAAAACGATTGGAACCCACCAAAGATTTAAAAATTGGTTTTGATAGTAATTTAAATATTCTTTAAATGGTCTTTGGGCTAAATCAAATTTATTGATGACTAAAATAATTCCTTTTTTATTTTCTTTTGCTAAATCAGCCAATTTTTTATCAATTTTTGATATCCTTTCACAAAGATCAATAATTAAGAGAACAATATCAGATTTTTCTATCATTTTTAGACTTTTTATAATTCCAACCCTTTCTATTTCAGATTTTACTTTTGTTTTTTTTCTCATTCCAGCCGTATCAATGAGAAGAAAATTTTGTCCTTGGTAAGAAAAATAACTATCAACTGGTTCACGGGTTGTGTGGGGTAAGGGAGTGACAATCACTCTTTCTTCTCCTAAAATTGAATTGACTAAAGTTGATTTTCCAACATTAGTTCGACCAACAATGGCTATTTTAAATGGTTCTTTTCTTTGCGGTGTATATTTTTGAGATGGAATTTTTTTTATTTTTTTTATTATTTCATCAAGTAAATCACCAACACCGCTGCCATTAGCGGCTGAAACAAAAATTGGTTGACCAAATCCTAATTTTAAAAAATTTTTCTTTTTGATTTCTTCTCTTAAACTTAAATTATCAACTTTATTAATTACCAAAATTATCTTCTTTTTTAATTTTTTAATTTTTTGGGCAATGATTCTGTCTTCGAGGGTTATTTCTTTTTGAGCGTCTAAAAGAAAAAGAATTATCTCTGCTTCCTCAAGAGCAATTTCTATTTGTTTTTGAATTTCTTTTTCTAAAATTTTTTGCCGGTCACTAATTTTTTCTTTGGTTATACCACCGACATCAATGAAAGTCAGATTTTTGCCTCGCCACTGGCATTCTCCATAAATTCTGTCTCTGGTTGTGTGAACTTCTTTTGAAATAATGGCTTTATTTTTTTCAATAATTTTGTTAAACAGAGTTGATTTTCCGACATTTGTTTTGCCGATTAGAACTATTTTCATGGTAAAAATTTTAAAATTTTAAGTAAAGCAGATAAGGTTTTGTTAAATTTTTGATAAGGATTTTTATTTATTGGTAGATTATTTTTTTAGAAAGATGATTATTATTTTTCACCTAAAATTACCACAAAATCAACATTTTTTTCCTGAAAATTTAAAGGTATTTCTTTGATAACCTTACCGGCCAATCTTTTTTTGAGAGTTTCGAGGTAGTTATTTTTTGTCCCGCCGGTTAAATCATAAATAACCGTTTCTTGATAGCCTCTTTTTTCAGCGTTACCTATTTCCGTGATTTCAAAATCATAAGATAAATTTTCCGCCTTTGAATTGGCTAGTCCAGTAATAAAAGTACCATTTAAAATGATGATTTTTGGTTTTTCTAAAGAGGTTTGTTCTTTAAATCCATCATTTTTATTAAAAATATCTTTAGCCATTTTAGCCAACTCTTTAAAATCACCAGTTTTTGTTTTTAAAATATAAGCCCCATTATAAATTTCAGCATAAATTGGTGAGTTATCATTAATTTCGATGGTTTTTTTGATAATTTTATCTTCTTGAACATTTTTCAATAGTTTGCCTAATTTTATCATTTCATCAAAATTTAAGTTTGTTTTAAAATATTTTCCTAAAAGATTAAAAAGCATCCACGCCTTTTTTGGTTCTTCGATGATTTTTATTTTTTGAATTTTTTCTTTAATAGCAAAAATAACTTTTTGTTGACGTTTCATTCGAGCAAAATCAGAATCTTCACCATTAGTTCCATGACGGGAACGAACAAATTCTAAAGCTCTCTCGCCGTTCATAACTTGCCAACCCTTTTCAAATGAAATGGTTCGATAGGTAAAATTTTTTCCGGGATAAAGTGAATCAGTAAAACTTTTTTCAACATAAATTTCTATTCCACCGAGGGTATTGATGATTTCTTTAAAGCCATTAAAATCGATTCTGAAAAAATAATGGATTGGTAAATCTAAGATTTCGCTAACAACTAAACTGGCAAGTTGACAACCATCTTTTTCTTTTGCTTCGCCTAAAGCATTGGCAGCATTAATTTTTTGCCAACCATAACCTGGGATTGGTACCCAAAGATCACGGGGCAAAGAAAAAAGAGCTAATTGATTAGAAGATGGTTTAAAAGAAACAAGAATAATTGAATCAGTGAGATATGGTCCTTCGTGTTCACTTCCTCCCATTCCTAAAAACAAGATATTGATTCGATCAGAAATTTCACCCCTTAATAAACTTTCATGAAAAATTAATACTTTTGCTACTCCCTTCCAAAAAGAAATTTTCGGTATTTCCTTGATTAAACTTTCTTCAGTTAAAACACCTCGAGAAAAAAGAAGAATATTTACTAAAACTAAAACAGCAATTAGTTTGATAATTGTTTTTTTATTTCGCCTTAAAAATGATGACCTTTTAAATTCCTTTCTAAAACTTATTTTTTCTTTTTCATCCAGATCTTCTATAAGATTGATTTTAAAATTATTCATAAGATTAAATTATAACAAAAAATATTCATCTAGCAATTTGATTATTTAATGAATCAGTTATTTTAATATCTGTGGATAACTCTTCTTAAAAGATATGTTATAATAAAAATCAAGAAATTGAAAGAAATATTAAAAGATAGAAAATAAAGGTCGATTTTAAAATTTATTAAAATTAATTAAAAGGGTATGAAAAAACGTTGTTCTAAAAAGAAAAAAGGTTTTACTCTAGTTGAATTATTGGTTGTTATCGCTATTATCGGTATTTTAGCCGCTATTGGCGTTACCGCTCTTTCTGGTGCTCGATCTAAAGCCAGAGATGCTAAAAGAGTGGCTGATTTAAAACAAATTCAATCAGCCTTAGAACTTTACTACACTGATAATGCTTCCTATCCAATTGGTATGGCTGATGGAAGTGGGATGGCTTTGGGTGCCTTAACAGATTGTAATAACACTGCCTGTCTCTGTATTGATGAAGATGGGATAGTAGCAGCTTGTGATGCTGGCGGTACTACTTATATGGGTTTAATTCCAAAAGACCCAAGTGGACCAACTACTGAATGTGCTGCCAATTCTACTGCCCCCTGTAACTATAGTTATCTTGCCTATGATTCAAATGGTGGAGCCTGTACTTCTGGTGAAGTTTGCACAAGCTATGCTATCTATAGCTATTTGGAAACAGGATCAGGTGGTTTAACGAGCGGTGTTGTTTGCGCCAATCAGAATGGGATGAAGAATTCAACCTGTCCATAAGGATTTTCTGATTTTGATTTAGTAAAATATAATTTAAAACAAAAACCTTCTCTTTGAATTTGAAAAGGAAGGTTTTTGTTTTAATCAATACAATATCAGTTAATTTAGGTATACTCAGATTTGGCACAAGAATTTATCCGAATTAAAACCGCCAACTATCTTAATTTAATTATTTATCTTTATGAAGCAACCTCATGAATTAACTAAATTATTAAAATCCATGGCTATAATTTTTGCTATTTTTTTTATAAAATGATAAAATAATTATTCTATGTTATATTTCTTAGTTTTTTTATTTGGCGCTTCGGTTGGGAGTTTTTTAAATTCTCTTATTTATCGTTTACCAGAAAGAAAAAAAATTTTTTTAGATCGATCAATTTGTCCAAAATGTTTTCACCAACTTTCTTTTTTAGATCTGATTCCAATTTTTTCTTTTTTATTTTTGGCTGGTCGCTGCCGATATTGTCGAAAAAAAATTTCTTGGCAATACCCACTTGTGGAATTAATAACTGGTCTACTATTTTTGTTTTCTTTTGTAAAATTGTCATCTCAATTTTCAATTATACTTCTTCGCGATTTTATTTTTATCAGTGTGATGATTTTTGTTTTTGTTTATGACCTTAAATACATGCTGATTGAAGATGTGGTGGTCATACCGAGTATAATTATTATCTTCTTTCTTAATTTTTTGATTCTAAAATCACTTGCTCCAATTTTTTTAGGTGGTACAATTAGTCTAAGTTTCTTCCTTGTCCAATATATTCTGACAAAAAAAGAGGGCCTTGGTGAAGGCGATTTAAGACTTGGTTTTCTGATTGGGATAATGTTTGGCTGGCCAAAAGTTTTACTTACCATCTTTACATCTTATTTTATTGGTGCGATAATTGCTTTAATTCTTCTCATAATTAAAAAAAAGAAACTTTATTCAAAGGTTCCATTAGGACCGTTTTTGGCCATTGGTTCTCTGATTACCTTATTTTTTGGCGAGAAAATTATAAATTTTTATTTATAATCTTATATAATTAATTCAAATTTATGAATGAAGAAATTCAATCAACTCAAACAAAAAAAAGTAAATGGGGAAGTCCTTCTCCAAAATTAATGTTTATTTTTGGTATTGTTCTTGGAATCGCTATCTTTGCTACATTGAGCCTGCTTTATTCTTTTCTGGCTTTAAGTAAAATTAATAGCGGATCAAAAGTAGCAGTGACTAATCAGCAAGAAATTGTCAATCAAACACCCCAACTACCGCCTGAGCCAGAAGAACCATCTGGTACACCAGTTGGGTCTTTTATTGATACTGGCAAATCAATTTGTAAAAAAGATGGTAAACCAATTGTTCGTCTTTTTGCAACAACTTGGTGTCCTCATTGTAATTGGATAAAAGAAACATTTGATAAAGTAATGGCTGATTATGTCAAAAAAGGGAAAATTGTTGCTTATCATTGGCAGCTTGATACTGGCGATAATACTTTAACCAAAGAAACAGAAACCTCTGTTCCAGCAGAAGAAGAAGCGATTTATCAAGAATTTAATCCCCAAGGTTCTATTCCGACTTTTGTTTTTGGTTGCCGCTATTATCGTATTGGTAATGCTTATGAAAGAGAGGGCGATTCAGGTAAAATTAAAGAGGAAAAAGAATTTAAAGAATTGATTGATAAGTTAATAAAAGGTTAAAAATTAAGAAAATCAACTTATTTTATCTAGTTATTGATTTGGGGTTGAACTTTTTGTTCTAATCTAATTTTATGTTCTTTTATCACTTTCTACCCCAGCCGATTTTAATTAAGATTGGACCGATAAATATCTATTGGTATGGTATTTTGGCTTTTTTGGCTTTTTGGCTGGGATTTTTTTTAGTTTTGAGGCTAATAAAATATACTAATTTTCCCAGAGAAAAAATTATTGATTTAATGTTTTGGCTTTTTGTTTTTAGTTTGATTGGTGCTCGTTTATTTCATGTTTTTTCTAATTTTTATTATTATCGTGAGCAGCCAGTAGAAATTTTATTTTTTTGGCAGGGTGGTTTAGGTATTTTTGGCGCAATGATTATTGGAATGATATTTCTTTATTTTTATAGTCGAAAATATCATTTAGATTTTTGGCGTTTACTTGATTTATTTTCTCCATCTTTGGCTTTGGGCATCGTTATCATCCGCTGGGGTAATTATTTTAATCAAGAACTTTACGGATTACCGACCGATTCCTTTTTTCGCATTCCTATTAGTCCGGAAAATCGTTTACCCGGTTTTGAAAATTTTAATTTTTTTCAGCCGGTCTTTTTTTATGAGTCAATTTTTTGTTTTTTTGTTTTTGTTTTTTTAATTTTACGATTTAAAAAAAGCCATCCCGGCTCAATTTTTTCTTATTTCTTAATTTTTTACTCAACTTTCCGTTTTCTTATTGAATTTTTAAGAATTGACCCTCAACCAATAATCTTTGGTTTAAGATTGGGTCAGATAATGAGTTTATTGGGTTTGATTTTTTATTTTTTGCTTCTAACAAAAAAATTTCGGGCCAGACGGGATTTGAACCCGCGATCTCCTGCGTGACAGGCAGGTGTTCTAAACCAGGCTGAACTACTGGCCCAAAATAACTAATAACAGACAATTTACTTTATTTTAAACTTTTAACATAGTCGACAATCTTTTCAAAAACTTTTGGATGATGTTCGGCTAATTGGGCTAAAATTTTTCTATCTAATTCTATTTTTGCTTTTTTTAATAAACAGATAAATTTTGAATAATTAAGACCGAGCTGACGACAGGCAGCATTAATTTTTATTTGCCAAAGTCGACGCAGTTCTCTTTTTTTTCTTCGCCGATCACGATAAGCATAGACTCCGGCTTTAAGAGCAGCTACTTTAGCCAATTTAATTAATTTTTTTCTTCCCCAGCGATAGCCCTTAACTCTTTTTAAAAGTTTCTTTCTTCTTTTAAGATGAGATTTTCCTCTTTTTACTCTGGTCATAATATTTAATAAATATTAATTATCCTAATATATTAGGATTACGTTAGTCTTTTTAAAATCGTTTTTTTATAGACTGGCGAAACTTTCTTTTTCTTTCTTTTAGCCAATATATATTTTCCTCTTTTTTTTGTTCGGAAGTGATCTTGACCAGTACTTTTGTGAATAATTTTTCCTCTTTTAGTAACTTTAAATCTTTTGGTTATTGATTGATAAGTCTTCATAAGTTGCAAATTAACATAAATATAAACATGAGTTTTCGCAAATATATTTTTTCATGAATATATTCGCTGGTTATTAGTAAATTAATGAAAATTAGCGGGAAATAAGAATCGTTAGTTTTCCGCCTTGTCTTGAGAGTGGTTGTTCGATTTTTATATTTTCACCCAAATCTTTAATAAAATCATCAATAATTTTATTAGCCAAATCAAGACGGGTTTTTTCTCGACCCTTTAGAATTATCTCGATTTTTACTCTCTGATTTTTCGCCAAAAATTTTAAAACTTGATTTTTTTTCACTTCTAAATCGTGTTTACCAACTCTTAATGAAAGTCGGATTACCTTTACTTCTTGTTTTTTCTTTTTCGTTTCTCTTCCTTTTTTCTTTTGCTCGTAGAGGAATTTGGCGAAGTCCATAATTTTTGCTACCGGTGGATTCTCCAAGGGTGAAATTTCTACTAAATCTAATCCTTTTTCATAAGACAATCTGAGTGCTTCTTCAATTTTAAAAACACCCAAGTGCTTACCATTTTCATCAATTAGGCGGACCGCCGGAGCAGTAATTCGATTGTTGATGCGATAATACTTCACTAGAAAATTAAGAGTTAAAAATAGAAAATAAAAATATAAAACAAAGAATATTTTATTTTTGAATTAACAAGGTGTTTGATCTTTCTAAAAATCTTAAAATAATTTTTTCCGTAGTTAATAGTTGTATATCAGGAGATATAATTTTGGCTAGATTTGGTTTTAAACAGCAACCTTAATTTTAGATTAATATTAGGAATCAATTTTCTAACGAAATTGGTGGAGATGGTCGGCTTTTCACCGGCGTCAAGAAAAGAATCAATCAGAATTTCTACTTTCATAGTCCGATTATTTTTTCAGTTTGAAAGTAAAAATCGGACAAAACCTTTCAAACTATAGCCTGATTTTTTTGTCGATATTTGAGTCAGGACCCCTCAAATATCCATATTCTGCTTGCCTCTATTTTTTTAGAGACTTAATTTTATACTTTACTTGATAGCAGAAATTTCAAGTAAAGCAGCTTTGCCTATTTTTTAGGCATAAGCATAAGCAAAATTTCTATTGGCATCTAATATAGTTTGGGAGAATCTCGGCTCTCCCAGCCGGAAAGCAATTCTGATTTTTTCTTCCTTTCGATTTTATTACATCCCCATTTTAAATTTATCAAAATTTATTTGCCCTCGCTTTTGAATTTTAGACAAAACCCTTTATTTCTTCCTTTATTTTTCTCTCAATATCTCTTTTTTTTATTTCTTCTCTTTTATCTACCTTCTTTTTACCTCGGGCTACACCAATTTCAATTTTAATGAAACCATGTTTATTATACACTTTTAAAGGAACAATTGTCAAGCCCTTAATTTTTATTTTACCAATTAAAGAAGAAATATCATTTTTTTTTAGGAGTAATTTTCTTGGTTGGGAGGGATTATAATTTTCTTGAACTCCTTTGGCTGGTGGATAAGGAGCGATACTGACATTGATTATCCAAGGAATTTGATTTTTGTCAAGGGTTACATAACCACCACTTAAATCAATTTTGCCTTGTTTTACTGATTTGACTTCTGGGCCAGAAAGAACAATTCCTGCTTCAATAGTTTCTAAAATTTCATAATTATAATAGGCCTTTTTGTTAATAGAGATTATTTTCATACTTGCTTTGTTTTTTCCTTATTACAAATTTTACTGGATTATGAATTTATCCACATATTATATTACTTTTACTTTAAATTTTCAATATGTTATAATGATTTTGTCTGAAGTGTAGTTTGACCCAGTTCGGACAAGTGAAGATGTAAAATTATTATCCAGTGCCCATTCCTTCAAAATACCAGAGTAGCGGTTTGTTAAATTCGTAAGGTGTCTTCGTCTTAGTTTTTAAATCTATCTTTGGAATAGGTGCGGAGTGCTTAAAAATCTAATAAAATTTTTATTGCCTTCATTTTAAAAATTTTAAGATTTTTGGTATGCGTATTGGTATTGATTGTCGAACAATTTTAAACCCAGAAAAAGGTGAGGCTGGTGGAGTTGGTCATTATGTCTACCAATTGGTGAGGCATCTTCTTAAAATTGATAATAAAAACGAGTACATCTTATTTTTTGATCATCGTATTAAAAAGAAGAAGATAAAAAAATTTTCTCAAAAAAATGTGAAAATAGTTTTTTACCCATTTTTCCTTTATTCTAAATTTGTGCTTGCTAAAATTTCCAACTATTTATTTGATGCTTTAATTGAAAAAGAATCTCTTGATGTTTTTCACTTACCTTATATTCCTAGTCCGCCAAGAAAACTTAAAGTTAAAACCGTGGCAACTATTCACGATCTTTCTCTTTTGAAAATTCCTCATTGTTTTTCTAAAAAAGAAGTTGAAGTGGAGAAGGAAGAACTTTCATTTATTTTGCCTTTTATCGACAGAATCATTACTGTTTCTAATTCAACAAAAAAAGATTTGGTTGAAATTTTTAATCTTCCACCGGAAAAAATTAGGGTTATCTATCACGGTTTAGATAAAAGATTTTTTGATAAGCCCTCTTCAGAGGAAATTAAAAAAATAAAGAAAAAATATAAAATTAAAGATGACTACGTTTTCTTTCTTTCGCCTATAGAAATTAGAAAAAATACTTGTCGTTTGGTTCAGTCTTTTGAAAAAGTTAAAGAGGAAATTAAAAAAAATCCCCAGAGATTTTCTCAAGTTTTAAAAAATAAAAACCTTCAATTGGTATTGGCTGGTAAACCGGGTAAGGCGATGGGTAAGTTGAAAAATGAGATTAAGAAATTATCTTATAAAAAAGACATTATTTTGACTGGCTATGTGCCACCAGAGGATCTTAATCCATTATTTGATGGAGCAAAAGTCTTTCTTTTTCCCTCTCTTTACGAAGGTTTTGGTTTACCAGTCATTGAAGCGATGGCAAGGGGCGTGCCAGTAATCACCAGCAATATTTCGTCTCTGCCAGAAATTGCCGGTGAAGGAAACGCCATTTTTGTTGATCCTTATAATGTTAAAGAAATTAGTAATGCTTTGATTGAGTTATTAACTAATAGAGAATTAAGAAAAGAAATAATAGAAAAAGCCTTTAAAAAAGCAAAGGAATATCAATGGGAAAAAACCGCCGAGGAAACTCTAAAAGTTTACCAAGAGTTAGTCAATTAAAAAGATATGAATCTAGATGCTTTAGAAAGGACTTTTTATTTTAAAGAAAATTGGTCAGAACCTGAAAAAAATCGCCGAACCAAAAAAACTTTGATTTTCGGCCTTCTTTTTTTAATCTTTTGTCTTATTTTTTTCTTTATTTATTTCCTTATTTCTAGTGGGAAGATTTTTAAAAAAGAAAAAGAGGTTGAGTTAAAAATTGAAACGCCAGAAGAAATTTTTATTGGAGAAAATTTTAATTTTAAAATTTCAATCTTTAACCAAGAAAATTCTGATTTAGTTAATTCAGAACTAACCTTCAATTTTCCAGAAGATTTTTATTATCTTTCTTCTAACCCTCCGTCTTCAGAAATTTTTCCTCGTGGTTGCGTCATTGGTTTGCCAAGAATAAGAAGGGGTGAAAAAGAAGAAATAGAAATAGAAGGTAAAATCTTCGCTTTACCCGAAGAAATTAAAAATTTTACTGCCAGTTTTAATTTTCAATTAGAAAACTTTTCTTCTCGCTTTAAAAAGGAAATAACCAAAGAATTGGCTTTATCGCCTGCTCAATTTGATTTAGAAATTCAAGGTTCAAAAGAATTGATGCCTGACGAAGAAGGAGAATTTAGAATAAGAATAAAAAATAAAAGCGAAAAAGCGGGAAAGACAAGAATTATTGTTTCTTCGCCAGATGATTTTAACTTTACCTTTCTATCTTTAGAGGCAAAAGACGAAGAAAAGAAAAAATTTTTTGATCTTAATTTTGAGCCCAACGAAGAAAAAAACATTGACTTTAAAGGATTTTTTTCTGAGAAGGGGGTGGACAAAACACTTATTGTTCAATTGGGAGTTTTAGATCCAAACGAAAAATTATTTTTACAAAGCGAAAAAGAATGGTTAATAAAAAACACCGAGCCCGGTTTAGTTTTGGGAATAAAAATTAATAATCTTTTTTTAGATGAAATATCACAAAATTTTGATGAAAAAATAGGGGTTTCGATTTCTTATAAAAATACCGGTCAAGAAAAAATTTTTAATCCAACCTTTAAATTAAAAATTAACCCTTCTTTTCCTATTGATTTTGATGAATTAAAATCTGAGATGTGGCATTTGGTTCAAGGAGAAAAAAATCTTGAGGAAAATAATTGGCAGATAGAAACAAACAACGAAGAAAAAATTATTGTTTTTAACTCTCAAAAAATTTCTGAAATTGAGCCGGGAGAAGATGGCGAAATAAATTTTTCTTTAAAAATTAAATCTTATGAAGAAATAGCAAAACTAAAGCCGCAAAATTTGAAAATTAATTTTATTGGAGAAGTTGAAGCAAAAATCTTTCGCCGGGAGACATTGATTTTTAAAACAACCAGTAATGAAATTAATCTAAAAATAAATTCAAAGGTCAAACTTGAGGTTGAAGTAAGGTATTTTTCTGACGAAGGCTTTAAAATTGGTGATGGCCCATTACCACCAAAAGTTAATGAAACAACCTCTTATGTTGTATTTTTAAGACCAATTAATACGATTAATGAAATAAGAAATATAAAAATTACCACTAACTTATCAGAAAAGGTTAATTGGTTGGATGAAGAAAAGGTTTCTGTTGGCAAAATTTCTTTCGATAATTTTTCTAAAGAAATAACTTGGCAGATAGATTCTTTACCGGCTTATAGTGGTGGTGCTTATTCTTTTGTTGAAGCCAGTTTTAGAATTAGTTTAACGCCGAGTGAAGAAGATCGAAATCAAATTTTAACTTTATTAGAAAAATCAATATTAGAAGCCGACGACGTTTTTACGGGTTCTAAAATTTATAGTGAAACAAAATCTCTTGATGCTAATTTAGAATTTGATGACTGGGCAAAGGGAAGGGGTCGGATAGAATAAGACACAGAATAAAAGAAGGAAATAAAAATTAGAAAATAGAAAATTACTTTTAATTAATTTTCTTGTTAAGATAAATTTTCCATAGGTTCTCTCTTAATTACAATTTATCTACCTTTCTGAAAACAGAAGCTCTTTTAATTATTTTAATTTTTAATGCGATTGCATTAAAAATTAAGACGCTGAAAAAAATGGATTTAAGGAAAAATTTTGTTAGTTTTAGAATACAGATACCTTTATTTCTTACAAATTTTTTGGCTTAGTTCAGAATTTCTTTTTTATTAAATTCTTAAAATTAGACTTGCCAGGTTGAAATTTATTGATATAATTTAAAATTGTTTATTGAATTATCAAAATTATTTGTAAAATATTTTTAATTTGTAGTAACTATGAGCATTAATTTTCCACAAATTGAAGAACAGATTCTTAAGTTTTGGCAAGAAAATAAGATTTTTGAAAAAACGTTAGAAAAGACAAAAAATAGCAAACGCTTTGTATTTTTTGAAGGTCCGCCCACCGCTAATGCCTTACCCGGAATTCATCATGTTTTAAGTCGTGTTTTAAAAGACATTATTCTGCGTTATAAAACAATGCGGGGTTATTATGTGGAGAGAAAGGCAGGTTGGGATACACATGGTTTGCCAGTTGAATTGCAAATGGAAAAAAAATTGGGTATTCGCGGCAAACCAGCCATTGAAAAATATGGCATTGCTAAATTTAATCAAAAATGTAGAGAATCGGTCTGGCAATACAAAAAAGAATGGGAAGATTTTTCCGCCCGGATTGGTTTTTGGTTAGATTATAAAAATCCTTATATTACTTATGAAAATTATTATATTGAGACTCTTTGGTGGATTTTAAAACAGATTTGGCAAAAGGGTTTACTTTTTCAAGACTATAAAGTTGTGCCTTATTGTCCGCGTTGCGGAACAACCCTTTCTTCTCATGAAGTTGCTTTGGGTTATGAAAATATTGAGGATATTTCAATTTATCTAAAATTTCCAGTTAAAGATGAAGAAAAAACTTTCTTTTTTGTTTGGACAACAACACCTTGGACATTGCCTGGGAATGTTGCTTTAGCTGTTCATCCACAAGCGACTTATGTCAAAGTTAAAGTAGAGAACGAATATTTTATTTTGGCTGAACCACGTCTTAATGTTTTGGAAAAATTTGAAATCATTGAAAAATATCAAGGCAAGGATTTGGTTGGTAAAAAATACGAGCCGCTTTATAATTTAGCGCCAAAAGATTTACGTGCCTATGAAGTAATTCCTGGTGAATTTGTCTCAATGGAGGATGGGACTGGTATTGTGCATATTGCTCCGGCTTTTGGCGAGGAAGATATGGAAGTAATCAAAACACAAAACTTAAAACTCAAAACTCAAAACTTAGAAGAATTTCCGATTTTGATGACGGTTAATCCCGATGGAACAATGGCTAAAGGAATTATTGGCGAGGGAAAATTCGTTAAAGAAGCAGATAAAGACGTTATTGATGACCTAAAAAAACGAAATCTTCTTTGGCGTGAAGAAAAAATTTTTCACGATTATCCTTTTTGCTGGCGTTGTGATTCGCCGCTTTTATATTACGCTAAAAAATCTTGGTTTATTAAAATGAGTGATCCGAAAATTAAAAAGGCTCTGATTGAAAATAATAAAAAAATAAATTGGGTCCCATCTTATATTAAAGAAGGTCGATTCGGAGTTTGGCTTCAGGAAATTAAAGATTGGGCTCTATCACGGGAAAGATATTGGGGAACACCATTACCAGTTTGGATTTGTCAAGCCGATAAATCTCAGGACTCAAAACTCAAAAGTCAAAATTATTGTGATAACACCAAAGTCATTGGATCGTTTAAAGAATTAGAAGAACTGACGGGTAAAAAAATTGAAGATCCACACCGGCCTTTTGTTGATGAAATTACTTTTAAATGTGAAAAATGCGGTGGCGAAATGAAGCGCGTGCCAGAAGTCATTGATTGTTGGTTTGATTCTGGTGCTATGCCCTTCGCCCAGCATCATTATCCATTTGAAAACAAAGAACGATATGAAAGGAGCGAGGTTTTTCCGGCTGATTATATTGCTGAAGGAATGGACCAGACTCGAGGTTGGTTCTATACACTTTTAGCCATTTCCACCTTGCTGGAAAGGGGGCCGGCCTACAAAAATGTTGTTTGCCACGGTTTAGTTTTGGATGAAAAAGGAGAAAAAATGAGTAAATCACGGGGTAATGTTGTTTTGCCGGAAAAAATTATTAATACCTATGGCGCCGATGCTCTACGTTTTTATTTTTATACTGTTAATCAGCCGGGTGAAGCAAAATGTTTTCTCGAGAAACAAGTTGATGAAGTTGTCAAAAAGGTTTTTCTAATTTTCTGGAACGTTGTTCTTTTTTATCAGATGTACAAGGATGATATCAAGGTTCAAAATTTAGAAAAAGAAGACTTGACTAATATTTTAGATAAATGGATTGTGTCAAAATTAAATTTATTGATAAAAGAGGTAACTCAAAAATTAGATGAATATGATATCACTAGTTCAGCAAGAATTATTGCTGATTTTATTAACGAACTTTCAACTTGGTATTTACGCCGCAGCCGCGAAAGATTTAAAAATGAGGATGTGAAGATTAAAATACCAGCTTTAAAAACATTACGCTATACTATCCTTAATTTGAGCAAATTATTGGCACCATTTACCCCATTTTTGGCTGAATATATTTATCGAGAAATGAAGGGCGAGAAAGAATCAGTGCATTTAGAAGATTGGCCTAAGGTTTATCAAGATTGGATTGATGAGAGCGTTATTAATCAAATGGCGATAATTAGAGAAATTACCAGTTTAGGTTTGGAGCAACGAGCAAAAAATAAATTAGCCATTCGACAGCCCCTTCGAAAAATTATTGTTAGATTCCCCGGTTTAAATAAATTAGACAATAATTTGGAACAAATAATTTTAGAAGAGTTAAACATTAAAGAAATTTTATATCAACCATCTGCCGATAAATCAGTTGAATTAGACATCGAAATTACTCCAGAACTTAGGGAAGAATGGATAATTAGAGAAATTACTCGCCAAATTAATAATTTAAGAAAAGAGATGAAATTAACCGTGAGAGACAAAATAGAGATTTATTATCAAACCGAGTCAGATGAAATTTCAAAAATAATCGAAAAAAATTTGGAAATTCTTAAAAAACAAACCTTGACTAAAAGAATAGAGAGGACAGAGAAATCTTCTCAGGATAGACGAGAAATCAAAATAGAAAATGAGAAAATTTATTTGATTATCAAAAGATAAAAAAAGAAGGAAGTGGGTCAATAGATAGTGTGATTCAAGAAATTTTTTTTAGAGAAAAATTAGCCAGCCATTTTATTTATGGCAATGAGGGTGAGAACTCTAAAATAGAAAGTGTCATCGATAATTTACTGATATGTTTATCATCACAAAAAAATCAAAAGAATCAAGGGCAAGAACTGGTTTGTTAAAGACCCGACATGGAGTAGTTAAAACTCCATTTTTTATGCCGATTGCTACCAAAGGAGCAGTAAAAAATCTAAGCCCTGAAGAATTAAAAAAAATCGGAGCAGAAATTATTTTATCAAACACTTATCACTTATTTCTAAAGCCGGGTAATATATTAATAAAAAAAGCCGGGGGTTTACATCAATTTATGAATTGGCCAAGACCAATTTTAACTGATTCTGGTGGTTTTCAAGTTTTTTCTTTAGCGAAAATGAGAAAAATAAAAAAAGATGGCATTGAGTTTATATCAGAAATTGATGGACAAAAAGTTTTTTTGACGCCAGAAAAAGCAATTCAAATTCAATTAGATTTAGGTTCTGATATTATTATGTCCCTTGATGAATGCGTTGGTTTACCAGCCTCGCGAAAAGAAATAGAAAAAAGTGTCGAACGAACAAGTTTTTGGGCAGAAAAAGGAAAAAAATATTTTGATCGGCAAATTAAAAATTTAAAATTAAAAATTAAAAATTTGCCCTTATTGTTTGGCATTATTCAGGGTGGGACAGATAAAAACTTGCGGGAAAAATCAGCCAAAGAAATAATAAATTTAGATTTTGATGGTTATGCTATTGGTGGTTTGGCAGTTGGTGAGCCAGTTAAAGAAATGTATAAAGTTTTAGATTATTTAGTGCCATTATTACCAGAAAATAAACCGCGTTATTTAATGGGTGTTGGCAAACCAGAACAAATTGTTGAGGCAGTTAAACGCGGTGTTGATATGTTTGATTGCGTTATTCCAACTCGCGAAGCCCGTCACGGCAAACTCTATAAATTTAAATCTAAAAACTTTAATTTTAAAGCTCAACATTTTTATGAAGAAATAAATATTAAAAATACTAGATATCAGAAAGATTTAAAGCCAATTGATAAAAATTGCCATTGTTATACCTGTAAAAATTATTCGCGGGCTTATCTTCGCCATCTTTTTATGACTCAAGAACCGCTTGGTTTGCGTTTAGCCACTATTCATAATTTAAAATTTTATTTAGATTTAATGAAAAAAATCAGAAAAACAGTTAGAGAAGGCGAATTATAATCACCAATTTTTAAAAGGTTATCTCTTACTTTGGGTCAACCCCTAAGACAGGGGGTTTTTAATATGTTTAGTCTTCGCCGGTTATAATCAGTTTATGAGGGTAGATTATTAGGACGATATAAACACTTGACACAATTCTTAAAATATGGCAAATTATAATTAATAAAAGGAGGAAAAATGAAGTGTTGTTACAACTGTCCCCGAAGCGGGACAAGCTGTAGGGCGAAAATTGATCAAGGTTGGGGCAAGTGTTGTAGAGAGTGTCCCTACTACTTAGGTCCTAACAGGTGCAAGTTAGGACCGGCAACCACCCCAGCCAACACCGGTAAGAGTAAGAGTGAAAAAAGATTCTGAATTTTTCCCTCGCTTATTCGTGATAGCTCATTATCATCCCGCCTGAGTAGCGGGGAAAATGATTTTGACTACACGGTAAGCGGGGGTTTTTTATAAAAAAGAAGTCCTGTTTGTTCCACCAAGCTTCTTTTTATTGATAACACCACTTCTTTTATTTTCTATCTTTTTTTATTTTTTAAAAACCCCTTAAAATTTATTATCTATCTAATAGCATCTTTATTCTCTTAGTATCTTATTATTGATTATTATTTATTTTATTGTTATTTTTTATTATTGGAAATTATGAGACAGAAAGAATGAGAAGATAATAATGAAAAGATAAAGATAAAAAGTTGTGAAATTGAAACGAGGGTTGATTGTTGTTTTTCCCCAACTATTTGCCTTATAGATTTATATTTGTTATAATTAAAAAATTCAAATTATGACAAATCAAGAACAAAATTTAATGGATAAAATTGTTTCTTTGGCAAAAAGACGAGGTTTTATTTTTCCTTCTTCTGAAATCTATGGTGGTTTCGAAAGTAGTTATGATTACGGACCACTGGGTGTTGAATTAAAAAACAATATCAAAAGAGCGTGGTGGAAAGCAATGGTTCAAGAAAACGAAAACATTGTTGGTTTGGATAGCGCTATTTTAATGAATCCAAAGGTTTGGGAGGCGAGCGGGCATCTTTCAGCTGGATTTGCCGATGAACTTATTGAGTGTAAGTCTTGTCATAAAAGATTTAAGAAAAATGAAGCAGAGAAAAAATGCCCGGAATGTGGTGGAGAATTTTTACCGGCAAGAAAATTTAATTTAATGATGAAAACTTTTGTTGGGCCGGTTGAAGATGAAACTGCCGTTGCTTATCTGCGGGCGGAAACTTGTCAGGGAATTTATATGAATTTTTTAAATGTTTTAAATTCATCGCGGTTAAAAATTCCCTTTGGCATTGCTCAGATTGGTAAGGCCTTTCGCAATGAAATCACCCCAGGTAATTTTATTTTTCGCACCCGCGAATTTGAGCAAATGGAAATGCAGTGGTTTTGTCGGCCTTCGCCTAAAAACACTCAGCAAAATAAACATGAAGCAAAACACGAAAAAGATATGAAAGATTGGACAGCTGATGATTGGTTTGAATATTGGAAGAAGGAAAGATTGAATTGGTATTTAAATTTAGGTATTAAAAAAGAAAACTTGCGGCTTAAAGACCACGAAAAAAAAGATTTAGCCCATTACGCCAAAGCCGGTACTGATATTGAATATCATTTTCCTTGGGGTTGGCAAGAGATTGAAGGTATTCACAATCGCGGCGACTGGGATTTATCGCGTCACTCCCAATATTCTGGTCGGGATCTCTTTTATTTTGATCCAGAGACAAAAGAAAAATATATTCCTTATATTATTGAAACTTCTGGTGGCATTGATCGGGCCCTTTTGACTTTTTTGATTGATAGTTACGAAGAAATTAAAGGTGGTCGGACAAAAACAACTAAAGCGACTAAAGAAACGGAGATAGTTTTGAAACTTCACAAAGATTTAGCGCCGATAAAAATTGCTATTTTACCTTTAGTCAAAAAAGAACCACTGGTAAAATTGGCTCAAGAAATTTGCCAAGATTTAAAGAAATATTTTATGACCGAATATGACGAGGTTGGTTCCATTGGCCGGCGTTATCGTCGCCAAGATGAAATTGGTACACCTTATTGTCTAACAGTTGATTTTGAATCGCTTGAAGATAAGAAAGTTACGATTCGTGACCGTGACACAATGAAACAAGAGAGAATAGAGATTAAAGGATTAAAGGATTATTTTTTCGCTCAATGACAGTCCCCAAAAAGATAAGGTATAAAGAGTTCATTAATATTGGCCGATAAGTCAAAAAATTAAATTTGGTATAAATTTGAGTCATTTTTAAAATATGAAAGAGTACGGTAAATTTAAGTTAAAAAATGGAGCAAAAGTTATTTTAGTACCAATGAAAAATACTGAGATAATTACTACGCTTTTGCTTTTACCCTTTGGTTCGCGTTTTGAAAAAGAAAAAGAACAAGGAATAGCCCATTTTATTGAACACATGCTTTTTAAGGGCACAAAGAATCGGCCAACCGCCCTGGCTATTTCTAAAGAACTTGATCGGTTGGGCGCTGAATTTAATGCTTTTACTGCCCACGAACGAACTGGTTATTATATAAAAGTTTTAAAAGAAAATTTAAAAAATGCCCTTGATATCTTAGCGGACATTTTTTTTAATTCTCTCTTTATTGGGGAAGAAATTGAAAAAGAAAAAGGAGTGATTTTAGAAGAAATTCGACTTTATGAAGATAATCCCTTCCTTCAAATTGGCCAAATTTTTTATCAAACTCTTTTTGCTAATCATCCTTTGGGGAGAAATATTGCTGGAAAACCAGAAATTATCAAGACTATTACTCGAGAAAAAATTTTTTCTTATCAGAAAAATTTCTATCAGCCAAATAATCTTTTAATTACTCTGGCTGGGCCAGTAACAAAAAGGGACCTTGTCTTGGTAGAAAAATATTTTAGTAAAGAAGGAAGGGGTGAAAGAAGAGAATTTAAAAAATTTATTGCCAATCCTCATCCACCTAAAATAAAAATTGTTAATCGTTCCGAAATAGAACAAGTTCAAATGATACTTGGTTTTCCGGGCATTTCTCTTTTTTCTCCTGATGAGGAGGCGCTTGATATTTTATCTATCGCCTTGGGTGGCAATATGAGTTCTCGACTTTTTCAAGAAATTAGGGAAAAAAGAGGATTGGCCTACTCAGTTGGTTGTAGTCACAGTCAATTTTATGAAACCGGTGCTTTCAGTATTGGGGCTGGGATTGATCCAAAAAATGTTGAAGAAACTTTAAAAATTATTATTGAAGAATTAAATAAAATTAAAAAAGATGGCCTAACAAAAAAAGAGATTATTCAGACTAAAGATTATCTTATTCGACGGATAAAAATTGTTCTTGAAGATTCCTGGATGGTGGCTAATTGGTATGCCGACCAAGAAATAGTTGGGAAAAAAATTCTTACTCCCGAAGAAAAATATAAAAAAATAAAAAGAGTAACGGCTGATGAAATAAAAAGAATTGGTCAGAAAATTTTTAATCGAAATCAAATTAATCTTGCCCTAGTTGGTCCAATTAAAGACGAAAGAAGATATTTAGAAATTTTGAAGAAATTATTATAATTATTTTTTTAAAAATTAGAAGAGAAATAAAAAAAGTTAAAAGAAAAAAATGTAATTGAAGAAAAAACTTTTCTTTTTCTTTAAAAATTAAGTTTTTCAAAAGAAGAAAATTAATTTTTCTAACACCTAATCAAGAAAAATCTGAGACAACCGATAATAAACCAATCGCAGTAATAATAAGAATCAATTTTTTTTTACCAATTAAAAGATTAAAAATTCCGGTGATAATTGCTGGAGATAAATCTAAAATTCGATAAACGTTTTTTTATTTTAGCATTTTCACCCTCTTCTTTTCTAATATCAGTTCTTTTAATAATTTTACAAAGGAAATGAGTGGGGGAGAAAGAGTTTAATAGATGGCTGATAAAATGGTAGAAATAAATTTTACAGAAGACCGCTTTCTATTATAATAAAAATTTGTTAAAATAGAGATAATGAATAAAGAAAAGAGAAAAGTAGCGATTTTTGATATTGACGGAACGGTTTTTCGTTCAAGTTTGATTATTGAGATTGTTCACGCCCTTCTTGAAGAAGGGATTTTTGCTTCAGTGACGGAAAAAATTTATCTCCGCGCTTATAAGAAATGGCTAGATCGCCGAGATAGTTACGAAAAATATATCAATGCTGTTGTTAAAGCATTTAGAAAAAATATTAAAAATGTAAGTTATGATTGTTTTTCTAAAATCGCTGATAAGGTTGTTACATTTTATAAAGATAGAGTCTACCGTTATACCCGTGATCTTATTAAAAAATTAAAAAAGAAAAATTATTATCTTTTAGCGATTTCTCGTTCTCCAAAATTATTGGTTGAAGGTTTCTGTCGAAAATGGGGATTTAATAAAGTTTATGGCGAAATCTACGAAATAGATGAAAGGAGGAGATTTACTGGTCGGACACTTTACTCAACGCTAGTTGATGATAAAGCAAAAATTTTAAGACGGGCGATTGAGAAAGAAAACTTGACTTTGAAAGGATCTATTGGTGTCGGTGACACTGAAAGCGATATTCCATTTTTAAAAATGGTAGAAAGGCCGATTTGTTTTAATCCTAATCAGAAACTTTATAAATTTGCTCGAAAGGCTGGTTGGCAGATTGTTGTTGAGAGAAAAGATGTTATCTATTATCTTTAAAAACAATATTAAATATTAAAAACCATGAAAAAAATTATTTTGACAATGGCGGTAATTATTGTTGTTCTGGTTGTTGTTTTTGTTTCAAAATTTTTAAAAGGTGGGAACGAAGATAAATGGATAAAAGACAGTCGAGGGGTTTGGGTTAAATACGGTCAACCTTCCATTACGCCAGATTATGTTTTAACCCAGCAAGCATTGATTAAAAAAGCCCTTGATCTCTATAATACTTTAAAAAGCGAAGGTATTGATTTTTCCAATGGGCCTTGTCTGGGTAGAATTGATGATGACTGGGTGGTTGATGTCGCTCATCAACCTCGGCAGGCTATTGATAATTTGGTGGAAAACCAATGTCAGGCATTTCGGGGTGGTGAAGTTCATCATTTTATTGAACTTACACCAGAGGGAGAAATTATTAGAATTTACTAATGATAATTTTATTATTCTAAAAGAGAATCAGTTTTAATTTTTACCTTGACTTATTGAAGAAGAACAGATATATTATTTAATATGTAAATCTTCAGCTAATTTAATAACCAAAATTTTACTTGATAAAAGGTTGCTTTTGTCTTTTAAATCAGCCCCAAAATTGATACTAAATTGATTGGCAATTATAATTAATAAATATTTTATGGCCGAAAAAGATTATTTTAAATTAGCGGTTAAAATTATTCTCTTTATTTTGCTTTTAATCTCTCTTTATTTCATCCGCGACCTAATTTTAATTTTAATTGTTTCTTGTATTGTTGCTGCTATTTTGTTGCCACCTATAGAATGGCTAGAGAAAAAGGGGGTCTCCCGTTTATTAGCCACTCTTTTTATTTATCTTTTTTTTATTTTGGTCGCTATTAGTATTTTTATTTTAATTATTCCTAATCTTTCTGAAGAGATGTCTGTGGTTGGCCAAAGGATTTCTTTCTACTATCAATCGGTGAGGACATTTTTACGTTCAGGACAAAAAATTCTTCCCCAAGATTTAACTCAAATTCCTGGCTTAGAACAAGGGATTACTACTTTAGGTCGAAATATTTTTTCATTTCTGAGTAATGTTGTTTATGGACTTTTTTCCATACTGCTTATTGCCATTATTTCTTTTTATATCATTGTTGACAGAGATTCTTTGACAAGATACTTTTTGTGCTTTATTCCAGAGAAATATCACCAATCTGTTTCTCGTTTTGTCTTTCTTTCTCGAAAAGATTTGAGTCGTTGGGGGTGGGCGATGTTAATTTTGATGTCTTTAATTGGACTATTGACTTATGTTGGTCTTTCTATTCTCGGGGTAAACTTTGCTTTGTCTTTGGCTGTTTTTGCCGGTTTAATGGAAGTTATTCCTTATATCGGACCATTTATCGGTGCAGTGCCAGCCGTGCTTTTAGCTTTTCTTCAATCGCCAATTAAAGCCCTAATGGTTATTGCCCTTTATATCCTTGTTCAACAAATTGAAAATAATCTTGTTGTTCCCCAGATTATGAAAGGAGTTGTTGGTCTTAATCCTATTATTGTGATTATTGTTTTGCTGGTTGGTGGTAGATTTGGTGGTATTTTGGGCGCAATCATTGCCGTGCCGGTAGCGGCAGTTATTTTTATCTTTATTAAAGAATATTTAGAGTTAAAATGTCGATTGAAAAATAATCAATAAAATGGTAGGGAAAAAGAAAAAATCTTTTTTTCAGGTTCTTTTATATTCCTCTTTTTTTTCTCTGATTTTAGTTGTGATTTTAGTTTTGATTTTAATCGGTTTTTTTAGAACATTTTTTCAGAAAAAAGAAATTAGTAAAGAAATTTCCGCCTTAGAAGAAGAAGTTGAAAAATTAGAAGGCGAAAAGTCAAATCTATTAAGAATTTTAGAATATCTGAAAAGTGATTTTTATAAAGAAAAAGAAGCAAGAGAAAAATTTGAGATGCAAAAACCGGGCGAAAAAGTAATTGTTATTTTACCGCCAGAAGAAATTCAAGAAGAAAAAAAAGAAGAAATACCCAATCCAAAAAAATGGTGGGATTTTTTATTTAAACGAGAAGCCAAATGAATAAAAAACAAGAAGAAAATTTGAAAAAAATATTAAATTATTCTTAATTATTAGGCATTGCTCGATTTTTTCTAAAATTATAAAATAAGAAAAATGAAAAAAAATCGAAAAATTGGTATTCTTGGCGGAACATTTAATCCGCCGCATCTTGGACATTTGTTAATTGCTAAAAAAGTAATTAAAGAATTTGGCTTTAAAAAACTTCTTTTGATGGTGGCTGGTAAACCAGTCTTAAAAACAAAAGACTTGGCACCAATTAAAGAAAGACTAGAAATGACAAAGATTTTGGCTAAGTATCATCCAAAACTTGAAGTTTCAAAAATAGAAATTGCCAGAGCAAAAAAAGGAAAAAAGTCATACACGATTGAGACAATTAAAGAATTAAAGAAAAGATATCCAAAGAAAGAAATTTATTGGCTGATTGGTGAAGATTCTTTAAAGGAAATTTTAGAAGGAAAGTGGAGGGGTGGATTAAAAATTTTTGATCAGGCAAAATTTATTGTCATTAAAAGGCCTGGTTATAAAAAGAAAATTCCTAAAAAAATTAAAGAAAAAATTAAAATTATTAAATTAAATATTCCGATTTCAAGCACTGAAATTAGAGAAAAAATTAGAAAAGGAGAAAATGTGAGTAAAATGGTGCCAGCAAAAATTTTAGAATATATTAAAAAGAAAAAAATTTATGAAAAGTGACACTAATACTTTAACACACATAGATGACGTGAATAAAAATTAGGATATATTTATAAATAATTTATAATTCGTAGATGAAAATCCCAAAACATTTACAATTGAGTGGAGAAAGGGCAAAAAAAATTATTCAGGCCAAAGTGAAAGCAATCAGAAATTATTTTAAAAAATCTGGATTTAAAAAAGGAATTATTGGCCTTTCTGGCGGTCTTGATTCAGCCGTTTCTTTTTGCTTATCTGTTTATGCCTTGGGAGCAAAAAATGTCATTGTTGTTTTAATGCCTTATGTTGGAATAACTAATTCAAAAGACGTGAATAATGCTTTAAAATTAGCAAAAAATTTAAAAACTCCAAAGAGAAATATTTTAATAATTCCAATTAATAAAAGTGTCGATATTTCCTGGCAATCATTAAAAAAATATAAAGGCAAAGAAAAAATAAGGTTTGGTAATTTAATGGCGAGGGAAAGAATGAAAGTTTTATTCGACTTATCACAAGTTTTTAAAACTATTGTTATTGGCACCGAAGATAGGTCAGAAAAAGAATTAGGTTATTTCACTTTATGGGGCGATCAGGCTTCGGGTATTGAGCCAATTTTAAATTTATGGAAAACCCAGATTTATCAATTAGCTAAATTTTTAAAAGAGATTCCTCGGGAAATTTTAAAAAAATCACCTTCGCCAGGTTTATGGAAAGGGCAAACAGCCGAAAAAGAATTGGGTTTTTCTTATGATGAAGCCGATATTGTTTTATCAGCCATCAAGGATTTAAAAATGAAACCAAATGAAGTGGTTAAAAAATTTGAAATTTCAAAAAGAAAAATTGATTTAATTTTAAATCGAGCAAAAATTGGTGAAATAAAGAAGAGTATCCCTTATATTTTAAAAGAATAAAATTTATGGATAAAAAATATAAAATTTTTGATTATCAAAAAAATAAAATAGAGATAGACGAAAAAAAGATTGAAGGTTTGGTGAGAAAATTGATTAAAAAATTAAAGAAAAGAAAAATTTTTTTAGGAGCAATGGAATCTTGTACTGGTGGTGGATTTTCTAATGCTATTACTAATGTTGAGGGGGCTTCTGAAATTTTTAAAGGAGGGATTGTTGCTTATTCGAATGAAATAAAAATTAAATTTGGCGTGTTAAAGAATTTAATAAAACAATACTCAGTTTATTCTTCGTCAGTTGCTTTGGCAATGGCAAAATTAGCAAAAAAGAATTTTAAAGCAGATATTGGTGTTGGAATTACTGGTACAATTTCTCGACCTGATTCAAAAGAAATAAAATCAAAAGTTGGTGAAATTTTTGTGGCTGTTGTTTTTAAAAGAAAGAAATTAGTCAATAAGTTTATTTTTCCGGATAAAAAAAGGCCAATTGTTAAATCAATGGTTATTCATCAGGCCTTAAAAATAATTGATAAGATAATTAATTGATAATAGAGAAAAATAACTCATTCTTAAGTTTCCAAGAACATTGGAATAAGAATTTGATAAAAATAACTGCCATGATTAAAGAAAGTTTAAAAAGTTATCGTCAATTAGAACGATTGGTGAGAGGATTTGTCAACCATCGTCGAATAGAGATTATGGAACTCCTTTATAACGGGCCAGAACTTTCGGTTGTAGAAATTGCTGAAAACTTAAAAATCAATTTTAAAACCGCTTCTGAATATATTCGGCGTTTAGCTATTGCTGGTTTAGTTCTAAAAAGGTCAGCTGGCGCCAGCGTTCAACATAAACTTACTGAGAAGGGAGAGGTTGTTTTTAAGTTCTTGAGAACATTAGAATAAACTTTTTTAATTTAAAGTGATTTTTGTTTAAGTGATTTTTATGGGGAGATCCACGACTAAACAAGAAGCGAAAAAAAGAATTGAAAAATTGCGTCAAGAAATTCAACATCACGATTATCTTTATTATGTTTTGGATAAACCAGAAATTTCTGATGCGGCTTACGACACCTTAAAAAGAGAGCTGACTGCCCTAGAGAAACAATTTCCCGAATTTATTACTCCCGATTCTCCAACGCAAAGAGTTGGGGGTCCACCTTTAGAAAAATTTGAAAAAGTTAAACATAAGATTCCAATGCTTTCATTGCAAGACGCTATGGATGAAAATGAATTAAATGATTGGGAAGAAAGAATTAAAAAACTTCTTGCGCCTTCAGAAATAAAAAATTTAGATTATTTTGCTGAATTAAAAATGGACGGCTTGGCTGTGACCTTAATTTACAAAAATGGAATTTTTTTTAAAGGAGCAACTAGGGGTGATGGTTTTATAGGTGAAGAAATTACTCAAAATTTAAAAACAATTAAATCAATTCCGTTAAGATTAAGAATGGATGAATTAGATGAAAAAACAAGAAAAAAAATTGAAAATGGCGAAGTTGAAATAAGAGGCGAGGCGTTTATGAGTAAGAAAGCGTTTTTAGAACTTAATGAAGAACAAAAAAAGAAAAAAGAAGATCTTTTTGCCAATCCAAGAAACGCTGCCGCTGGTTCAATCAGACAATTGGATCCAAAAATTACTGCCTCTCGAAAGCTTGATTTCTTTGCCTATCAAATCGTTACTGATTTGGGCCAAAAAACCCATCAGCAAGCGCACCAGATTTTAAAAAAATTAAGTTTTAGAGATAATCCTCATAATCAATATTGCAAAAATATTAAAGAAGTTATTGATTTTCATAAAAAAATTAGCCAGATTCGAGAAAAATTGCCTTACGAGATTGATGGCGTGGTGGTCACAGTTAATAACAATAAAATTTTTGAAAAACTTGGCATCGTTGGCAGAACACCGCGTGGTTCAATTGCTTTTAAGTTTCCCGGCATGGAAGCAACAACAAAAGTTAAAGAGATTGTGGTTCAAGTTGGTCGAACCGGCAAATTAACGCCAGTCGCAGTTTTAGAACCAGTCAGAGTTGGAGGGGTAACAATTTCCAGAGCGACTCTTCATAATGAAGATGAAATTAAACGTCTTGATGTTAGAATTGGCGATACCGTCATTGTTCAGCGGGCTGGTGACGTGATTCCTGATATTAAGGAAGTAATCAAAAATTTAAGAACTGGTAAAGAGAAAAAATTTACCATGCCTAAAAAATGTCCGGTTTGTGGATCTAAAGTGATTAAAAAAGAAGGGGAGGTTGATTATTATTGCTCAAACAAAAATTGTTTTGCTCTTCAGCGAAGATATTTATATCATTTTGTTTCAAAAAAGGCTTTTGATATTGAGCATTTAGGACCAAAAATTATTGATCAATTAATTGAGGAAGGGTTAATTGAAGATGCGGCTGATATTTTTTCTTTAACTCAAGGTGATTTAGAACCATTAGAGCGATTTGCCGAAAAATCAGCCCAAAATTTAATTGAAGCAATTAATAAGGCAAAAAAAATCCCTTTAGCCAGATTTATTTATGCTTTAGGAATTAGACATGTGGGAGAAGAAAATGCGCAATTACTTGCCCAACAAGCAGTGGCTAAATTAAAAATTAAAAGTGAAAAATTAAAAATTAAAGAAATTTTGAAAATTTTTCAAAACTTTTCTTTAGAGGATTTACAAAGAATTCCTGATATTGGACCAGTGGTTGGCAAAAGTATTTACGATTGGTTTCATGATAAAAAAAATATAAAATTTTTAGAGAAGTTAGAAAAAGTTGGGGTTGAACTTGAGGTACCAAAAATAAAAATTAGTCAGAAACTGGCTGGTAAAACTTTTGTTTTAACTGGTGCTTTAAAATCAATGACCCGCGATGAAGCCAAAGAAAAAATCCGCTTATTAGGTGGTGATATTTCATCTTCAGTTTCAAAAAATACTGATTATGTTGTTGTTGGTGAAGAACCAGGGTCAAAATATGAAAAAGCGAAACGTTTAGGAATTAAATTAATTGACGAAAAAGAATTCCTGGAGATGGTAAAATAGCAATTTTAAAGGTGACAGTCACCTTAAAGTGATGTCGTAAAACCCGCATCAAATAATGGTTTAAAGGTAAAAATTTAAAAATGGCAAGATTTTATGACAATCTAAAAATTTTTCTTAAGTTCAAGAAAACAAAATTTTTGAGCAAAATCGTGCCAAATTGAAAAAATTAACTTATAATCCTTTATTAATGTGGGTTTTAAGATGATGAAAAAAGGGGACTGTCCCCAATTTTAATTTTAAATAGTTTTTTTCGGTAGGAATTGGCAAAACGGTGGGCTTCATCTCTAATTTTTTTCAAGGTTTCAAAAGAAATTTCTAAAAGTTCCTTAACTGATTTTTTAACATTTTGACCAAAAATTAATTTATCATTTTTAAATTTAGCAATTCCAATAACTGGAATCTTCAACCCATTTTTTTCTAAAACTCTCTCTGCGATTTTAATTTGTGTTTTCCCACCATCAATTAAAATTAAATCAGGAAACTTCCATTCATGATGATTGAACCTTCTTTCCAAAACTTCTTTTAAAGCAGAAAGATCATCAAATGGTTTTGCTTTTTTTATTTTAAAACGACGATATAAAGATTTATTAAAATCATTATTTTCAAAAACAATTAAACTACCAACTGTTTCTTTGCCGGAAAAATGAGAAATGTCATAAGCCTCTATTTTTTTATTCAAAGAAAAAACTGGTTCGCTAATGATTAAAGAAGAATCTTCTAAATTTTTAAAAAGATGAACTTTTTCTGGAAAATTTTTAAAAATAAATTCTTTTGCTTTTTTAATTTTTCCTCTTAAAAATTCAATTAAAGCATCAATGATTTTCTGATAATCATTTTCATTAATTTTCCCAAGACACTTTCCTGAACATAAGCCGATTTGATAATGAAAGCATGGTTTTTCTTGATTTAATTTACAGGTGCTGTAAGGAAAAATTTTTCTTATTAAAAGTAAAAAGTTTTTTGCTAATGAATAACTTCTTAATGGGCCAAAAACAAAAGCATCTGATAAAAGATATTTATCAACTTCTCTTTGGCGAATAATTCTTGGATAACTCCATTTTATTTTTGGAATAACTAAATAGACAAAAGAACGATTATCTTTTTCTTTTGTATTATAAATTGGTTCATATTTTTTTATTAAATTTGCTTCAAGAACAATTGCCTCAAGAAGGTTTTTTGTTTTCTTAATTTTCAAATCATTTACTTCATCAACCATTTTTCTAATTTTAAAATCAATTGGATGAAGATAGTTCTCAAGCCGATTTTTTAAATTGACCGCTCGACCAACATAAATAACTTCTCCTTTTTTATTTTTAAAAAGATAAACACCGGGAGATTTTGGTGCTTTTTTAATTTTTTCAATCAGATTCTTTTTCATACAACGATTCCCTAAATTTTTTAAGATAAAAAGCAGTGTAGGAATTTTTGTTTTTAATTATTTCATCGGGCGAACCAGTAGCAATAATTTTTCCACCCTTTTCTCCTCCTTCTGGCCCTAAATCAGTTATATAATCGCAACTATTAATGAAATACAGATTATGTTCGACAACAATTACGGTATTACCTCGATCAACTAATTTTTGAATAATTTTTAAAAGTAATTCAACATCATAGTAATGAAGACCAACCGTTGGTTCATCTAAAAGATAAATTGTTTTAACTGCTGTTTGAGATAATTCTTTAGCTAATTTTACTCTTTGGGCTTCACCGCCGGATAAAGTCGTGGCACTTTGGCCAAGAGTTAAATAGCCTAAACCAATTTCTTTTAAAAGTTTTAATTTTTGAGCAATATCAGGAACCTCTTTAAAAAAAACTAAGGCCTCATCGATGGTTAAATTTAAAACATCAGCAATATTTTTCCCTTTATATTTTACTTCAAGTGTTTCACGATTAAATCTTTTTCCTTTGCAGACTTCACATTGAACCAAAACTGGTGGTAAAAAATGCATCTCAACTAACTTATAACCAGCCCCCTCACAGGCTTCACATCTTCCTCCTTTGACATTAAACGAGAATCGACTTTTTGTATAACCTCTAATTCTTGCTTCTTCAAGCGAAGCAAAAAAATCGCGAATTGGTGTAAAAACACCGGTATAAGTTGCTGGGTTTGAACGAGGTGTTCTGCCAATTGGACTTTGATCAATTTTAACAATTCTTTTTATATACTCAGTGCCAATTACTTTAGAGGCACACTCTAATTTTTCAGAAAAACCCCCTAATTGATGAGTAATACTTTTATAAATTGCTTCCATTAAAGAAGATTTACCACTCCCTGAAACACCGGTAATAGCAATCAATTTTCTTAAAGGAATTTCTAAATTGACACTTTTTAAATTATTTAATTTAATGCCCAAAATTTTTATTCTCTCAGTTGGTTTTTTCCGATAATTAAAAGTAGAAACCTTTCTTTGATGACGCAAATATTCTAAAGTTAAAGATTTAAAATTTTTATCATTTAAAAGTTTTTTTGTTTCATCAGCAACAACAACTTTTCCACCGTTAATTCCTGCACCCGGCCCCAAATCAACTAAATAATCAGATTCATTGATAGTTTTTTCATCATGTTCAACAACAATAATAGTGTTATTTAAAGATTTTAATTTTTTTAAAGTTCTTAAAAGTTTATCAGTATCTCTTTCGTGAAGACCAATTGTTGGTTCGTCTAAAACATATAAAGTATTGGAAAGTTTTGAACCAAGTTGTGAAGCCAATCTAATTCTTTGGGCTTCACCACCAGAAAGCGTTTCTGCTTCTCTGTTCAAAGTAATATAATCTAACCCAACTTCAAGTAAAAAGCCTAAACGATTAATAATTTCATTAATTAAATTTTCAGCAATCAATTTTTCTTTTTTATTTAATTTATCTAAAAGTTCGACAAAAAATTCATAACATTTTTCAACATCCATTTTTACTATCTCCCAAATGTTTTTGTTAGCAATTTTAACTGAGAGGGCCTCCTTTTTTAATCTTTGACCATGACAAAGTGGACAAATTGTCTTTAAAAAAATATCTTCTTTCCCTAAACCATGACAGGCAGGACAGGCTCCATAAGGACTATTAAAAGAAAAAAGACGAGGTTCAATTTCAGGAAAAGAAAAACCATCGTTTGGACAACTAAAGCGAGAGGAATAAAGAATTTTTGTTTCTGGTTTACTCGGATAAACAACATCAACTAGACCGTCAGAGTACTCAAGAGAAAGTTCAATGGCTTCAAATAGACGTGTACTTTCTGAAATTGGCACTCTATCAATAACAATTTCAATGGTATGAGTTTTGTATCTTGATAAAATAATTCTTTCATGAAGAGAATAAAGTTTACCGTCAATAATTGCTTGAGAAAATCCTCTATTTAAAAAATCGTATAAAAGTTGATAATATTCTCCTTTTCGGCCATAAACAACTGGTGATAAGATGGTCACTTGATTAAGTTTTAATTCTTTAGCTTTGTTTTTTATTAAATTAAAGATTTCATCAGGCGACAATTTTTCAATTAAGGTATTACATTTTGGACAATATGGTTTGCCAATTCTCGCAAAAAGAACCCTTAAATAATCATAAATTTCAGTTAAAGTGGCAACAATTGAGCGGGGATTATGAGAAAGAGCTTTCTGATTAATAGCAATGGCTGGCGATAATCCCTCAATCTCATCAACATCTGGTTTTTCCATCTGACCTAAAAATTGTCTGGCGTAAGGAGATAATGATTCAATATATCTTCTTTGTCCTTCAGCAAAAATAGTATCAAAGGCTAATGAAGATTTTCCAGAGCCAGAAAGTCCAGTGATGACAATAATTTTATTTTTTGGTAATTCTAAATTAATGTTTTTTAAATTGTGGGTTCTGGCGCCAATAATTTTTATTTTTTCTTCCATATTTTTATTTTAAATCTTCTTCTTCAATTAATTCAAAAATTTCTTTTTTAATACTTTGAGGAGTAATTTTATGTTTTCTGTTGTATTCAAGTTGAATATTTCTTCTTCTGGTTGCTTCCTTAATCGCCTCTTTCATTGATTTTGTTAACTCATTAGCATACAAAATTATCCTTCCTTTAACATTTCTTGAGGCTCTGCCCATCAATTGAATTAAAGACGTCTCACTTCTTAAAAACCCCTCGCGATCAGCATCTAAAATCGCCACAATTTCAACTTCGGGTAAATCCAACCCTTCTCTTAAAAGATTAACGCCAAGCAAAACATCAAAAACTCCCTTTCGAAAATCAGTTAAAATTTTTGCTCTTTCAATTGTTTTTGTTTCAGCGTGCATATAATTTGCTTTAATGTTTAAACTTTTTAGATAATCAGTTAATTCCTCAGCTGATCTTTTAGTTAAAGTATTAATCAAAACTCGGCCATTTTTTTCAACTATTTTTTTAATTTCTTCAACGACATCGTTAATTTGGGTTTTGTTATTTTTTTCATCAAAAACTTTTCTCACTTCAATTGGTGGATCAACTAAAAATGTTGGCCTAATAATCTGTTCAACAATTTGGTCTGAAATTTTTAATTCATATTTGGCTGGTGTTGCTGAACTGAAAATAATTGGACCTGTTCTCTCTAAAAATTCTTTGAATTTAAGCGGTCGATTATCAAGAGCCGAGGGAAGACGAAAACCATATTCAATCAATGTTTCCTTTCTGCTTTTATCTCCTTCATACATACCATGAAGTTGAGGAACCGCAATATGAGATTCATCAACGATGGTTAAAAAATCTGGCTTTCCATCTTTAACCGGAAAATAAGATAAAAGAGTTTCTGGTGGTTCGCCGGGTAATTTTCCCAAAAGATGACGAGAATAATTTTCAATGCCATGACAATAACCCAAATTTTTTATCATCACTAAATCATTTTTTGTTCGATGTTCCAATCTTTCAGATTCTAAAAATTTTTTATTTTTTCTAAAAAATTCTAATCTTTCCTTTAATTCTACTTTGATACTTTCGATGGCTGACTCTCTTTGCGGAATAGTTGAAATAAAATGTTTGACCGGGAAAATAACTAGTTCATTAAGTTCCTGTTGATTCTTTCGAGTCACTGGGTCAATAATTGATAATTTAAAAATTTTTTGATCTTTCATCTCTATTCTTTGGATAACCTCACCCGAGGCAGGAATTAATTCAAAAACATCTCCTCTGACTCTAAAATATCCTCTTTTTAAATCAGCATTCGTTCTTTTAAAATGAATTTTAATTAAATGTCTTATTAAATCATTTCTGGTTAATGGTTTATTGACTTCTAAATGAATAGCGGAAGCAAAATAATTGGCTGGTAAACCTAAGTTATAAATACAAGAAACAGAAGCGACAATAATAACATCTCTTCTTTTCATTAAAGCTGAAGTTGCCTTATGTCTTAATCGATCAATCTCTTCGTTAATCACTGCTTCTTTGGCAATATAGGTATCAGTTGATGGAATATAGGCTTCTGGTTGATAAAAATCATAATAGGAAACAAAATAACAAACTTCATTTTCTGGAAAAAAATTTTTATATTCGCGATAAAGTTGAGCAGCTAAGGTTTTATTTGGCGAAATAACCAGAGTTGGTTTATTGTAGTTAGCAATTGTATTAGCCAAAGTAAAAGTTTTGCCACTTCCGGTTACTCCCAAGAGTGTCTGAAAGCGATAATTTTTCTTCAATCCTTCGGTTAATTTTTTAATTGCTTTTTCTTGATCACCGGCTGGTTTATATAATGATTTTAATTTAAACATATTTTTAAAAATCCAAACTCGCCCCTCAATTTGCCTTTCTTAGGGGGCTGGAAATAAATTTAATGAAAATAAAACTAAAAGTCAAGATTAATTTTTTTAGATTTTTTTCTATTTTTGGATAAAAAATTAATGGTTTAATCTTGAGTCTTAAATTTTCTAAAGCCTTTAGTTGAAGATTAAAAAACCCTGGCTTTAATCCTGTTAGTTTAGAAAATTCTTTTTGATTATTTCTTTTAAAACACTTAAGAGATGAATTTTTGAATAATCTAGATAATCAATTTTTTGAAAAAAAATAGATTCTTGGTTAATAGCCGTTCTTGTTTTTTATTTTCAATAAGTTATAATTTATAAGAATATGATTAACAAAGAACAAGTAGAACACATTGCCAATTTGGCAAGATTAAAACTTTCGGAAGAGGAAAAAGAGAAATTTACTAAAGAACTCTCACAGATTTTGGATTTTGTTGAAAAATTGAATAAAGTTGATACTTCAAAAGTAGAACCATTTTTATCTCACGAGATAAAAAATGTTTTAAGAGAAGATATAACAAAGATTAAAAAAGGAATCGAGGAAACTAAAAAATTGATTGAAGCGGCGCCAGAAAAAGAAGGGAATTTTATTAAAACTAGAAGAATATTTTGATGCTAATCGTTACAAATTTAGTATACAAATCATTACTAATATTTGTAAAGATTCGTTAAAAGATTCGTATTGATTCGTATCTATGAGATTAAATCAATTAACAATTAAAGAAGCAAGAGAGGGAATTTTAAATAAAAAATTTTCTTGTTTTGAGTTGGTTAAAAATTGTCTTGATGAAATTAAAAAAAGAGATAAAGAAATAAATGCTTTTATTAGTTTAAATGAAAAAGCGATTGAAGAAGCAAAAGAGATTGATAAAAAAATTATGGCCAATGAAAAATTGGGTGAATTAGATGGTATACCAATAGCCGTTAAAGATAATATTTTATTTGAAAATTTAAAATGTACCGCTGGTTCAAGAATACTTGAAGATTATATCGCGCCATATAATGCCACGGTAATTGAAAAATTAAAAAAGACCGGAGCAATTATTATTGGTAAAACTAATATGGATGAATTTGCCATGGGGTCTTCAGGAGAGTATTCTGCTTTTGGGCCAAGTAAAAATCCTTATGATTTATCAAGGGTAACAGGCGGTTCTTCTTCTGGCTCGGCAGCAGCGGTGGCGGCTGGTTTTGCTTTGGTAGCTTTGGGTTCAGATACCGGTGGTTCAGTTCGTCAACCAGCGGCTTTTTGTGGTTTAGTTGGTTTAAAGCCAACCTATGGCTCTGTTTCACGCTATGGTTTGATTGCTATGGCTTCATCTTTGGATCAAATTGGACCAATAACTAAAAATGTTGAAGATGCAGAAATTATTTTTAATGTGATAAAAGGAAAAGACGAGTTAGATTCAACTTCGGTTGAATCTAAATTACCAATTACCAATTACCAATTACCAAATCTAAAAAATTTACGAATTGGCTTACCAAAAGAATATTTTATAAAAGGACTAGATGAAGAAATTGAAGAAAGAATTGATGAGATTGTAAAAAAAATAGAAAAACTTGGCGTTAAAATAGAAAAAATTTCTCTACCTCATACTGATTATGCTTTAGCCGTCTATTATATCATTATGCCTTCAGAAGTTTCTGCTAACTTAGCTAGATATGATGGTATCAGATACGGAACTTCAAGAATCAAGAATCAAAAGTCAAAAGTCAAAAGTTTACTAGATTTATATTTGGAAAATCGAACAAAAGGATTTGGCGATGAAGTAAAAAGGAGAATTATGCTTGGCACTTATTCTCTTTCTACTGGTTATTACGAAGCTTATTATTTAAAAGCACAGAAAGTAAGAAATTTAATTAAAAAAGATTTCTTAGAAGCCTTTGAAAAAGTTGATTTAATTATCACTCCAACCACACCAACGCCAGCCTTTAAAATTGGCGAAAAACAAGATCCGCTTTCAATGTATCTTTCTGATATTTTTACTGTTTCAGTAAATCTAGCTGGTTTGCCAGCAATTTCTATTCCCATCGGAAAAGTCAATAATCTTCCAATTGGTCTTCAGATTATTGGAAAGCCATTTGAGGAGGACAAAATTTTTAAATTAAGTAAAATAATAGAAGAATTAAGATAGACATTATTGAATTAATTTGATATTATTTATCAGATATAAAACACCAATCAATACAAATTTAAATTACTAATTTTTACTATAAAAAATTTTTAACGATTCGCCTTAAAATATTTATATGAAAATATTTGACTTTTTTTCAAGAAATTTAGGTATTGATTTGGGGACAGTCAATACTCGAATTTATTTGAAAGGCAGGGGGGTTGTTATTAATCAGCCAACTTGTGTTGCAATTAATACCAGAACGAATCAAGTTATTGCTCAAGGATTTTCAGCGCAAAAAATGCTTGGTAAAGCACCAAGTCATGTTGTTTTAATTAAACCTCTTGAGTCGGGCGTAATTATTGATTTTGAAGTGACGGAGAAAATGCTTAACTCGGCCATTCAAAAAATTCAATCTAGCCTTTTTTATTTATTCCATCCAGAAGTAATTATTCCGGTACCATTAGATATCACCGAGGTTGAAAAAAAATCTTTTGAGGACGTAGTATTGCGGGCTGGAGTAAGAAGGGTTTATCTTATTGAGAGACCAGTGGCGGCGGCGATTGGAATGAGACTGCCAGTTGCCGAATCAATCGGCAATATTATTGCCGAAATTGGTGGTGGACTGACTGAGATTGCGGTGATTGCTTTAAATGGAATTGTCGCTTGGAAATCATTAAAAATAGGGGGCGAAACATTAAATAAAAATATCAGTCAATATGTTCGGGAAAAATTTAATCTTCTTCTTGGCGAACAAACGGTTGAAGAAATAAAAATAAAAATTGGTTCGGTTTTTCCGCAAAAGGAAAATCAAGAAATGAGAGTTAAAGGAAGAGATTTAATTACCGGCTTACCTAAAGAAATTACTATTTCTGCTGAAGAAGTTAGAGAAGCAATTTTGCCAAGTGTTAATCTAATAGTTGAAGCCATCTCTGATACAATCGAGAAAACACCACCAGAGTTAGTAGCCGATATTTTAGAAAGGGGAATTATTCTTTCTGGCGGGGGTGCTCTTCTTAAAGGTTTAACTGATCTTATTAATAAGAAAATTAAAATTCCTGTTCACTTGACTGACGATCCAAGTACTTCTGTGGTAAGGGGCTTGGGTTTAGTTTTAGAAGACTTTGAAAATTTAAAAGAAGTTTTGTTGCCTTTAACTAAAGATTAGTCGAGATTTAGAATATGAAGTTAAATAAAATAACTTTAATTATTACTATATTTTTAGTTTTAATTATCATCTTTCATCTTTTGGGGTGGCCTTTTTTTATCGGGAAAATTTTTCTTCCTTTGAGATATTTTTTTTCTTCTTTTGATAATAAAACAACAAACTTTTTAGATTTTTTTCTTACCAAGAAAAATCTTTTTGAAGAAAATAAAAAATTATCAATTGAGATGGCAAAAGTTATTGTTGAAAATATTAGATTGAAAATGGTGGAAGAAGAAAACGAGAAATTAAGAAAAGAATTAAATTTTATAAAGAGAGAGAATTATCGTTCGATTTTAGCGAATATCGTTGGGAGAAAAGAGGAGGGTGGATTAACTTGGTTTATTTTAGATCGAGGAAGTAATGATGGTCTTAAAGAAGGTTTAGTAGCAGTGAGCGAAGGAGTTGTTGTTGGTAAGATAATAAAAACAACGAAAAATTTTTCATTTCTTTTACCCCTCTCAGATGAAAAAGTAAATTTAGCTGTTTTTGTTATTTCCCCCGAGGGTGAGATTAACGAAAAAAATAAAACTGAAGGAATTGCTCGAGGTAAAAATGGTCTCATTACGGAAATTGACCTTATTCCCTTAAATAAAGAAATAAAAAATGGTGACTTAGTTATAACTAGTGGATTGGAGTATGTGGTACCAAAAGGTCTCTTTGTCGGAACTCTAAAAGACGTAGAGAAAAATCCTTCTGACATTTTTTATCGAGCGATTGTTGAATCACCAATAGAATTAGAAGAACTTGAGATGGTTAGTATTATTATTCCTAAAATAGAGGAGTAAATCATTATGTTAAAAATTATTTTAAATCTTGTCTTAATTCTTTTTATAATCGGCCTTGAAGAGACAAGAATAACACAAGCGGTTTTTTTAAATCCTTGTCTTTGTTTTATTATTTTTTTTGCCCTTTCTAAAAATAATTTAAGTTTTCTTTGGCCTATTTTAGGGGGTTTAGTTTTAGATTATTTTTCGATTTTTAAATTTCCCATTTTTACCATTTCCTTTCTTATTACCTTTTTATCAATAAGATTTGTTAGCGAAAAAATTATAACTTTTAGAAATTTTCTTTCTTTAATTATTTTTTCTTTTGGTGGAGTTATTTTCTATAATATTATTTTTCTAATTTTAAATAGTTTTACTTATTTTCTAAAAATCGAAAACATTCTCGTTGTTTTAAATAACAAATATTTTTTATATCTTCTTTCAAATGCTGTTTTTACCTTTTTTATTCTTTTTATCTTTAAGAAAAAATATGACATCACCATTTTACATTCCTGAAGAAGAAAAAAAGATATTTCTAAAAAGTTTTTCAACAGATAGTGATATTGAACCCTTTTCTGTCCTTAGGGGAGAATCAATAAAACTAACAATTAATGAAAAATTAATGCGCGTTTCTTTTTTTGTTTTATTTTTTTTTATCATTCTGATTTTTTTAAAATTATTTTTCCTTCAAATTATTGAAGGAAATTATTGGATAAAGATAGCAGAAGGAAAGGAAGTGAGAATAGAAGAAATACCGGCTAATCGGGGTATTATCTATGATCGAAATATGCAGCCGTTAGTAAGAAATGCACCGAAGTTTTCTCTTTACTTTACCCCTAAAAAACTTCCCCAAGATTTAACCGAAAGAGAAAATGTTTTTAAAAAGATAGAAAAAATTATTGGAAGAAATAATTTAAAACCCGCGGATTTTGCTAATAATTCTGAAGAGCCAATCTTAATTAAAGAAAATCTTTCTCAGCGCGAGGCGATTCTTTTTGAAACGCAAAAAGATTTTCTACCGGGATTTTTTTTAGAAATAAAAAGAAGTCGCGAATATTTAGGTGGAGAAGAATTTTCTCATCTTTTAGGCTATCTTGGTAAAGTTTCTAAAGAAGAACAAGAGCTTGGTTATTCAACTTCAGAAGAAGTTGGTAAAATTGGTTTAGAAAAATATTACGATTCGTGGCTTCGTGGTAGGGCAGGAAGAAAGAGAGTTGAACCTGATAATAATAAAGTTCAACGGATTACCGCCATTGAAATGCCTCAAGATGGAAGTAATATTGTTTTGACTATTGATCTTGAACTTCAAAAAAAGGTTTCTCAGGCTTTAAGAAAATGGACAGAATCTTCTGGTGGAAAAGGGGGGGCAGCAGTAGTTCTTTCACCCAAAAACGGAGAAATTTTGGCTTTAGTAAGTTTCCCCTTTTTTGACAATAATTTATTTAGTCAAGGAATTTCAGATGAAGTTTTTAAAAAGATTACTTCTGATCCAAAGCGACCCCTTTTCTTCAGAGCAATTAGTGGAGAATATCCTTCTGGTTCGACGATTAAGCCAGCAATTGCTTTAGCGGCTTTAGAGGAAGGAGTGATTAATGAGAAAACAACAGTAATGAGTACTGGTGGAGTTCAAGCCGGAAAGTGGTTTTTTGCTGATTGGAAAAAGGGTGGTCATGGGCCAACTAACTTAAAAAAAGCCTTAGCCGAATCAGTCAATACTTTTTTCTACACCATCGGTGGTGGCACTAAAAATTTTAATGGATTAGGACCAGAAAAAATTTCAATTTATTTAAAAAAGTTTGGTTTAGGTAATAAAACTGGCATTGACCTGCCTTACGAAAAAGATGGTTTTATTCCAACGCCTCAATGGAAAAAAGAAAAGAAAAAAGAAGATTGGTTTGTTGGCGATACCTATAATATTTCCATTGGTCATGGCGATTTCAGAGTTACGCCCCTTCAAATTGCTAATCTAACAGCCGGCGTTGCTTTAGGGAAGGTTTTTCAACCCCATGTTCTAAAAAAAATTTTTAGCAAAGAGATGACTCAAAATATAGAAGAAAAAGTTTTTTTAGAACTTCCTTTCAAAAAAGAAAATCTCGAATTAGTTAAAGAAGGATTAAGGGAGGCGGTTGTTTCTGGTACAGCCAGAGCCTTAAATAACTTTCCTCTAGCCGTAGCTGGTAAAACAGGGACGGTTGAAGTAGAAAAAGAAAAACCCCACTCTTGGTTTACTTGCTTTACCCCATTCGAGAATCCAGAGATTGTTGTTACTGTTATTGTAGAAAATGGTGGTGAGGGTAGTGGCCCAGCCCTAAAAGTTGCCAAAGAAACACTAGAATGGTGGTATATAAATAGATATAATAAAAAATAGACAAAAATTTCGTTGTGGTTTCTTCAAAGATATGTTAATATATTACCAATGAGAAGGTTTTTGGGTGAACAACAGAAATATAAGTTCTATCACGACTTTTTTAAGGTATTTTTATTACCCCTGATTATTCTTCTTTGTTTTTGGATAAAATTTTTTAATCTAACTAACTCAGGGATTCTTTCTTTTCTTCTGGTATTACTTAATATTTATTCAATTATAACTTTTTTTATTTTACCAGTTAAACATTTAAGTTACCCAAAATTTTTGTAGTGGACCCAAGGGTTTATTTTCCCTTTATTTTTTTACCAATTATTGCTTTATCAAATCTTGGTTAAGATAAATAGATATCGAGAAAGTTTTAAAACTTGGCGTTAAAGATTATATTTTTAAAACAGAAATTCCATTATCAGAATCAACAGAGAAAATAAAAAGTTATCTAAAAATTTAGTTTAAATTTTAAGTATGGGACTTTCTTCAGACCAACTTAAAAAAATTCTCGTCGATCAGGGTTTTATTACCGAAAACGATTTTTTAATGGCAGAAAAAGAAGCAAAAAGTGAAAACAAAGATTTAAGAGATGTTTTGATTGAGAAAGATTTAATTAAAGAAGAACAACTTGGTGAACTTATCGCTCGAGAATTAGGTTATCCGTTTATTAATTTAAAAAATGAAGTTATTGACGAAGAAGTTTTAAAAATTATCCCAGAGTTAGTGGCTAAAAAACAGAAAGTTATTGCTTTTGCCAAAGATAAAAATGGAGTAAAGATAGCCACACCCTATCCCGATAATTTAGATTTTATTATCGGTCTTCAAAAGAAAATTGGTGAAAGAATTTTACCTTATTATGCAACCAAACAAGATGTTAATGAAGTATTATTAAAATATAGAAAACCACTTCAAGAAGAATTTGAAGAAGTAATTAAAAGGGGGGTCGAAGAAGTTGAGACAGCAACTAAAAAAGAACTACCAATCATAAGAATTATTGATTCCATTATTGAGTATGGCTATCAGAATAAAGCTTCAGATATTCATCTTGAACCCCAAGAAAATAAAACTATTATTCGTTATCGGATTGATGGTGTTCTTCATGATGTTTTAGAGTTACCAAAATTTATTCACGAATATCTTATTTCTAGGATTAAAATTTTAGCTCAATTGAGAATCGATGAACATCGGGCAGCCCAAGATGGTCGTTTTTCGAAAAAATATGAAGAAGGAAAAGTAGATTTTCGTGTTTCTATTGTTCCAACTACCAAGGGAGAAAAGGCTGTTTTAAGAATTCTTTCTGAAAAAGTTAGAAGATTTGATCTTGAAAGTTTGGGTTTAAGTGATCACGACTTAACAATAGTTAAAAAAAATATTAGTAAACCCTGGGGAATGATTTTAGCCACTGGTCCAACTGGCTCTGGGAAAACAACTACTCTTTACGCAATTTTAAAGATATTAAATCGACGAGAAATTAATATCGCTACTATTGAAGATCCGGTTGAATATGACATTGAGGGGATAAATCAAATTCAAGTTGATCCAAACACTAATCTGACCTTTGCTGAAGGTTTGAAAGCCTTGGTCCGGCAAGATCCAGATGTAATGATGGTTGGTGAAATTCGCGATAAGGAGACAGCTGAAATTGCTGTTAATGCTGCTCTCACTGGTCATCTTGTTCTTTCAACTTTCCACACTAATGATGCACCAACGACCTTACCTCGTTTAATTAATTTAGGTATTGAACCATTTTTAATCGCTTCAACAGTTAATGTTATTATTGCCCAGCGATTAGTTAGGAAAATTTGCCCTAAATGTATTACTAGTCAGATTTTAGAAAAAGAAAAAGTTTTAAAAATGTTAGAGGGTTCGCCGGAAATTATAGAAAGATTATTGCCAATTTTAGAAAAAAGGGGGCAAATTAGAATTTATTTTGGTAAGGGTTGTTCTTTTTGTTATAACTCAGGATATGTTGGCAGAATTGGTATTTTTGAAGTTTTGGAAGTAACTGAACCGCTTCGTGAATTGATTATAAAAAAAGTTGATGCGGCAACTTTAAGAAAAGAAGCAATTAAATTAGGAATGGTACCAATGATTGAAGATGGTCTCAATAAAGTTCTGGCCGGAATGACAACACTTGAAGAGATTTTAATGGCAACGAAGGAATAAAACAACTATGATTTTTAAATATAAAATTTCAACCAAAGATGGAAAAATAAAAAAAGGAGAAATTGAATGGTCGGATAAATTAGAATTAATAAATAAATTCCGAAATGAAGGATATTTAATTATTTCTTTAAAAGAAAAAAAGAAAGGTGGTTTGGCTAGTTTTTCTCTTGAAAAAGTTGGTGAATTGGAAAAAATATATCTAATCAAAAATCTTTCTTTGATGGTTAAAGCCGGGCTTCCGCTGCCTGAAATTATGTTAACCCTTATTGATCAGGCAAAGACTCAAAAACTTAAAATAATTCTGAAAGAAATTAAAACAAAAACTGAACAAGGAATGTCTCTTTCAGAGGCTTTTTCTAAGTATCCCCATGTATTTTCGCCAATTTTTTTAGGCTTAATTAAATTGGGTGAAGAAACAGGACAACTAGAAGAAACAACCGAACATCTTCATGGTCTATTTCTTTCTCAGTACGATTTTAAAAAGAAAGTAAAATCGGCCCTTATTTATCCTGCGGCAGTGATTATCACTTCCTTAGTTGTTTTTATTTCTATTTTTCTTTTTCTTTTTCCCCGTTTAACCAGACTTTTTAGTTCTCTTCAGATTCAACCGCCACTGATTACAAGAATTTTTATTAGTTTAATGAATTTTTTTCAAAAAAATTCATTATTTTTATTTTTGGCTGTCATTTTATTTATTATTATTTATTTAATTCTTTCTCGGAAAGAAAAAATAAGAAAATTTTTTCAAAAATTTGATCTTTCATTACCAATCATCGGAAGAATTCTTCAGCATATCAATCTTTCTTATTTTGCTAAAAATTTGGGACTTTTACTCAAAAGTGGTATGCCAATTGAAAAAGCCTTAATGCTTAATTTAGAAATCACTGAGAATGAAGTCTATAAAAAAATAGCCGAGGAAATTTTAGAAGGGGTGAGAAAGGGAGAAACATTAGCGTTTAACCTAAGTAAACATCAAAAAGAATTTCCTAAAAATTTTACTAAAATAGTTGAGAGTGGTGAAAAGAGCGGTAATTTAATTGAATCTCTTTCTTATCTTTCATCTTTTTATGAGTCTGAAATAGAGAGAGAAACAAAAGATTTAACTATTGCCCTTGAACCAATTCTTCTTCTTTTTGTTGGTTTAGTAGTGGCTTTCATTGCCGTGGCAATTATTTCTCCTATTTACCAATATATTTCATCAATTCAGGTTATGAAATAGTTGATAAAAATAAAAATCGCAATATGTCTTTATTTGATTCATTATTTGGTTCAAAAAAAGGCTTTGGTCTTGATATTTCAGATTCTTCAATTGAGGCTTTAGAATTGGAAAAAGTATCTAATGAAATTAAGGTTAAAGGTTATGGTCGCCTCCAAATTCCCAATAAAGAATACATTGAAAATGGGGAAATTAAACAAAAAGAACCTCTGATTAAGTCCATTAAAGAGGTAATTGATAAAGCCGAACCAGAGAAAATTAGAACTCGTAATGTTGTCATTTCTATTCCAGAGTCAAGGGTTTTTACTCATTTTTTTGATTTACCGATTAATCTTAAGACCAAAGAAATTAAAGAGGCACTTTCTTATGAAATTGAGTCAATCTTTCCTTACAGCAGTAAAGAACTTTATCTTGATTTCAAAATTATTAGCCGGAAAGAAAAAACTCAGGAAATTTTTGTGGCTGCTTCACCGATTAAAATTATTAATGATTTTAAAGAAGTAATCGAAGGGGCTGGGTTAAAACCAATTGTTTTTGATATGGAATCAAAGAGTTTGGCTCGCGCCCTGATTGACAAGTTTGAAAAAAATCAAGCAATAATGATTTTAGATATCGGAGCAAGAACTTCAATTATTAGTATTTTTGATGAAGTTGGTTTGCGTTTAACTTCTAATATCAAATTAGCCGGGAATCGTTTTACCAAAGAAGTAGCGTCTGTTTTAAATATTTCTTTAGAAGAGGCAGAAAAAATAAAGATAAAAGAAGGATTCCTTTCGGAAAAATTTGGTGAAGCCCTTAAAAAAGCTGCCCAAATTCTTTGTCAAGAAGTTAAAAAAGAGATAAAATTTACAGAAGAGCGATATCAATTTAAAATAAGCAAAATTATTCTGGCTGGTGGCTCAAGTCTTTTACCAGGTATTAAAGATTATCTCGAGAAAGAAATTGGCCTACCAATGGAAAATGGTAATCCCTTAATCAAATTAAGCAAAGATAATATTTTAGCGAAAAAGGAAAAAAGTATTTTATTTGCTGATGTCATTGGTTTAGCGCTGAGAGCATTAGAAAAAGATCCAATCAAAGTTGACATTAATTTACTTAAAGGTTAAAATATTAAAAATTTGGATAAAATTAATAAAGGTCGAAATAAATTTACTTTAATAATCTAATTTTAAACTAATATGCAAAAGAAAGGTTTTACATTAATTGAGCTTTTAGTTGTTATTGCTATTATTGCCATTTTAGCCGGCATTGTTATTATTGCCGTTAACCCGACTAGACAAATTGGTCAGGCTAGAGATGCTCAAAGAAGAGCCGATACCTTAACAATTCTAAATGCCATTCATCAGTATTTTGTTGATAATGGCAATTTTCCAGCAGGTATTGATGACAAATACAGACAATTAGGAACAAGTGGTACTGATTGTAATGATTCTTGTGGCGATTGGACATTGGAAACCTCTTGTTTAAATTTATCTAGCGTTCTTACGCCAACCTATATTTCCTCTATTCCAAAAGATCCACAGGGAACTGAGGCCAAAACTGGCTATGCCCTAGTCAAAGATGCTAATAATCGTATTACTGTTCGAGCCTGCAAAGCAGAAATTACTACACCCATTCAAGTAACAAGATAAAGAGTTTTCCTAAAATTTTAGGTTTATGAAAAAAATGATTATTAGTTTAGGTGGATCTCTGGTTATTCCGGAGAAAGGATTTTTGAATATCAGATATTTGAAAAAATTTAGAGATTTAATTTTAAAATTCTTGAAAAGATTTAGATTTTTTATTGTTGTTGGTGGGGGAAAATTGGCTCGCTTTTATCAGAGTGAAGCAAGAAAAATGAAAGTAAGTAATGAAGATTTAGATTGGTTAGGAATTTTTTCCAGTCGGCTTAATGCCCAATTAGTTAAAAGTTTTTTTGGTAAAAGAGTTTATCAAGAAATTATTACTCAGCCGCAGAAGAAGAAAAAAATAAAAGAAAAAATTGTTTTTGTTGGTGGTTGGCGGCCGGGCTGGAGTACTGATTTTGTTAGTGTTTCTTTAGCAAAAACTTACGGCATTAAAGAGATTCTTAACCTAACTAATATTGATTATATCTACAGCAAAGATCCGAGGAGAATTAAAAATGCTAAACCATTAAAGAATCTTTCTTGGAAAGAATATCTAAAAATCATTGGTAAGAAATGGGTACCTGGGGCTAATTATCCTTTTGATCCAATTGCAAGTTTATTGGCTAAGAAATTGAAAATCAGATTAGTTAGTATTAATGGCAAAAATTTAAGGGCTGTGGAAAACTACTTGACAAGAAAAAATTTTATTGGTACAATAGTTCAATAATTTTTAATGAACCGTAGACAGCGTGGTCTCCGATAAAAATCGGAGTTAAATCTGCCCGCCGAGGTAAAAAGATATTTTTATTGTCTACGGTAAAAACCGTAGTTTTTAGTTTTCTTTTAATTTTGTAGAAGAATAAATTTATGGCTATCAGTAAAACAAAAAAAGAAGAAATTCTAAAAAAACTTGAAGACAAAATATCCAAAGCAAAATCCTTGGTTTTTATTGGTTATGATAAAGTGAAAATAGCCGATCAGGATAACTTAAGAAAATCATTAAAAAAAGAAAAGGGGGAATTAATGTTTACTAAAAAAACTTTACTTAATCTTGTTCTAAAAAATCTAAAAATAAAAGATTTAGAAAAATTAAATTTAGAGAAAGAAGTAGCGATAGCCTTTGGCTATGAAGACGAAGTAGTGCCAGCGAGAGTAGTTGCTGAAATTGCTAAGAAAGCCGAAAACCTGAAAATTAAGGGCGGCGTATTAGAGAAACAATTAGTCGATATTGAAAAAATAAAATTTTTATCAAGTTTACCTTCAAAACAAGTTTTACAAGCGCAATTATTATCTGTTTTACAGGGACCATTATCTGGTTTGGTTAATGTTCTTCAAGGCAATTTAAGAGCATTGGTTTGTCTTTTTAAATCAATAGCTGAAAAAAATAATTAAATTAATAATTAACAAAAATAATATGAGCGAAGAACAAAAAAAAGTAGAAGTTCCAGAAAAATTTAAAGATTTGGTTGAAAAAATCGAAAAACTTTCCGTACTTGATTTGGCTGAATTAGTTAAAGTTCTTGAAGAAAAATTTGGCGTTTCAGCCGCAGCGCCAGTGGCTTTTGCGGCTGCCCCTTCTGCGGCGCCAGCCGGTGAGACTCCAAAAGCAGAAGAAAAATTAGTTTTTGATGTTGAATTAACTGCTGTTGGTGATAATAAAATCGGTGTTATTAAGGTTGTCCGCGATGCAACCGGCAAAGGTCTTAAAGAGGCGAAAGATTTAGTTGATGCGGCGCCAAAAATTATCAAAGAAAAAGTTGAAAAAGCTGAAGCCGAAGAATTAAAGAAAAAACTTGAGGAAGTTGGTGCCAAAGTGACGTTAAAGTAGTTTTCTGGGTAAAACCAAATTGAATTTATCTCAAATGACAAAAACCGTTTCTTTCGGGCGGTTTTTGTATTTTTATTTGACTTTATTAAAGAAAAAAAATAAAATATAAGAATATGATACTAGAAATCAAAAAATATCCTGATTCTATTTTACGAAGGAAAAGTGAAAAAGTAAGAGTTTTCGACGAAAAATTAAGAAGACTTTGCGCCGAAATGTTTGAAACACTGAAAATTAATAAAGGACTTGGTTTGGCTGCACCGCAAATAGGTAAAAGTTTAAGTTTTTTTATAGTTGAATTTAATGATAAAAGATTAATTTTTATTAATCCAGAAATAATAAAAAAAGAAGGCGAGGAAATTTTTGAAGAAGGTTGTCTATCTTTTCCAGGCTTATTTTTAAAAATCAAAAGGCCTAAAAGAATAGAAGTTAAATATCAAGATCTCGATGGTCAAGAAAGAAAAATTAAAGCCGACGGAATCTTGGCGCGCGTTATCCAGCATGAGCTTGATCATCTTGATGGAATTTTATTCATTGATAGGTTGTCGTGGCTAAAAAAAATTTCTCTTATAAAGAAATTAAAAAAAATGCGGGCATAGTATAATGGTAGTACGTAACCTTCCCAAGGTTAAAGTGTGGGTTCGATTCCCATTGCCCGCTTATTATAGAAAAAGAGTAATTTTATCAGTTGGTAGAGTAACCAGCCGCTTGTTTCAGTTTGAACCGATATGCCGACGTAGCTCAGTTGGTAGAGCAACGGTTTCGTAAACCGTAGGTCGTGAGTTCGAGACTCACCGTCGGCTTAAGTGATAATAGATAAAAAGTGATAGATTACAGTCCGGCTTGATTACTTGCCAAGTTAGTTGGAGAAAATAACTAAAAAAATTAAAATGACAAAAAGAATAGAAGAAATTTTTAAAGAACTTCAAACAAATCAAAATGGGCTAACTGAAGAAGAGGCTAAAAAAAGATTAAAAAAATATGGTAAAAATGAGATAGTAGTTAAAAAAATCTCGCCTTGGTCAGTTTGGTTGCGTCAATTTAAAAGCCCAATGATTTATCTTTTAATTATTGCGGCTATCATCTCTTTATTTTTAAAAGAATGGATGGATGCTTTAATTATTTTTTTTATTTTATTAATTAACAGCACTTTGGGTTTTATTCAGGAATATAAAACAGAAAGAATTTTAGAAAAGCTTAAAAAATTTATTAAAATTAAATCTTTAGTCAGAAGAGATGGAAAACTAAAAGAGATTGAACAATCACTTTTAGTCCCTGGCGATATTGTTTTAATAAAAGAAGGAGATTTAGTCCCGGCTGATTTACGACTTTTTAAAACTCAAAATTTAATGATTGACGAAGAAATTTTAACCGGTGAATCATATCCAGTGGAAAAAAATTCAGAAGATTTAGAAGAGGACAGTAAAAAAAATCTAGCCTTTTTTGGCAGTTTAGTAACCAAAGGAAGCGCAGAGGGAGTTGTCATTGCCGTTGGTCGGAAAACATCTTTCGGCGAGGTCGCAAAATTAACCGTTGAAACAGTAAAGAAAAGTCTCTTTGAAGAAAATTTACTCAAATTAAGTAAACTTATTTTAAAGATAGTTTTTGCTACTTTATCTATTGTTTTTATTTTAAATCTCATCATTAGGGGTTTTGGAATTAATATTTCTGAGTTTTTTCTTTTTACCGTTGCTTTGGCTATCAGTGTTATCCCTGAAGCCTTGCCATTAATTACCACCCTTACTCTTTCTCGGGGAGCAATCTATTTAGCCAAAAAGAAAGTTGTAGTTAAGCGACTTTCAGCGATTGAAGATTTTGGTAATATTGAAATTATTTGTTCTGACAAGACCGGAACTCTAACAAAAAATATTTTAGAAGTTAAAGATTGTTTTTCAGAAGAAAGAGAGAAATGTTTTCTTTTCGGCGCTCTTGCTTCTGGTTTTTTTGATCAAGAAAAATCACTTACTCATGACCCCTTTGATTTAGCAATTTGGCAGGCCACTCCAACAGAAATTAAAAGAGAGATTAAAAAATATAAAAAAATTTGGGAGAGGCCATTTGATCCAGAAAAAAGAAGTAATGCTTTAGTAGTGAAAGATGACACTGGTAAATTATTTTTAATTGTCAGAGGGGCGGTTAAAGAAATTCTATCTCTTTCTTCTCAACCAGCAAATTATGCTGAAATTATTAATCAATATCAAAAATTCGGTTATTTGGGGCAGAGGACCTTAGCCTTGGCTTTTAAGGAAATAGAAGAGAAAAATTTTTATTTGGAAACAGATGAAAAAAATTTAAAATATCTTGGTTTTTTTACTTTCTCTGATACTCTTAAACCGACTACCAAGACAACTATTCAGCAAGCAAAAAAGTTGGGTATTCAGATTAAAATTATTACCGGTGATAGTCGGGAGGTGGCTGAGGCAGTGGCTAAAGAAGCGGGCCTTGAAATTGGTGAGAGGGTTTTTACTGGTGAAGAACTTGATAAATTAGAGGGAGAAAAATTTTCTGAAGTGGTAGAAAAAAATAATGTTTTTGCTCGTGTCTCACCAACACAAAAATACAGAATTGTTGAAGATTTACAAAAAAAATATGCAGTCGGTTTTTTAGGTGAAGGTATTAATGATGCGCCGTCTTTGAAATTAGCCAGTGTTGGTATTGTCGTTGAATCCGGTGCTGATGTTTCTAAGGAGAGCGGTGATATTATTTTATTGGAAAATGATCTCAAGGTTATTGTCGATGGTATTCGCGAAGGAAGAAAAATTTTTGCTAATGTTACTAAATATATTCGTTATACCCTTATTGCTAATTTTGGCAATTTTTACTCGATGGCTACCATTTCTTTGATTTTGCCATTTTTGCCGATGCTCGCGGTTCAGATTTTATTAGTTAATCTTTTGAGCGATTTTCCTTTGATTGCAGTTTCAACTGATAATGTTGATCCCAATGAAATTAAAAGACCAAAAAAATATAGTCTTCGAGAAATTACTTTTTCTTGTATATTTTTAGGACTTCTTTCTTCAATTTTTGATTTTACTTTTTTTGCTCTTTTTTATAAAACTGGTCCAGAAATGCTTCGAACCCTGTGGTTTATTTGTAGTATTGCTACAGAATTAGTTTTGATTTTTTCAATTCGGACAAGAATTTTCTTTCTTAAGGCAAAAGCGCCAAGTTTAACTTTAATAAGTATTACATTATTGGCCCTTCTTTTAACTATTTTTATCCCTTTAACTCAATTTGGCAAAATTTTCCACTTTGTTACTCCCTCAATTTTTTCTCTCCTAACAATTTTTGGTTTAGTTTTCGCTTATTTTATTGCTACTGAGATTGTCAAATTAGTTTATTATCATTATTATAAAGAATAAAAAATTATTATGACTCGAGATGAAGCCTTAAAATTAGTAAAAGAGAAAATAAAAAATCAGAATTTGATTAAACATTGTTTGGCGGTTGAAGTAGTAATGCGCGATTTGGCCAATTATTTTAACGAAGATGAAAAAAAATGGGGATTGGCTGGTTTGCTTCATGATATTGATTATGAAGAAACAAAAAATTTACCAGAGAAACATAGTTTAATTGGCGGCGAAATGTTGGAAAAATTGGGTTTAGACAAAGAAATTGTTGAAGCAATTAAAGCCCATAATGAGATTCACGGCTTGCCGCGTCAGACAAAATTAGCCAAAGCACTTTTTTGTACTGATCCAATCACTGGTCTAATTGTCGCTGCGACCTTGGTTTTACCGAGCAAAAAATTAAATGATTTAACAGTTGAAAATGTTTTAAATCGTTTCAAAGAAAAATCATTTGCCCGTGGGGTAAATCGGCAAGTTATTCTTTCTTGTTCTGAAATAGGACTTTCTTTAAAAGAGTTTGTTAAAATTTCTTTAGAAGCAATGAAAAAAATTACTCAAGATTTAGGACTATAAATTTATGGTTTATTTTAATTTTCTCGGTAAAATTTTAATTTTTTTTGGTTTTCTTTTAATTATTTTTGGTGTTATAATTTTACTTGGCGGAAAAATTTCTTTTTTTGGTAAACTCCCTGGTGATATTTATATTAAAAAAGAGAATTTCACTTTTTATTTCCCATTAGCAACTTCTCTTTTAATCAGTATAATTTTATCATTGATTTTAACCATCACTTTAAAAATTTTTAAAAAATAAATTATGGAGTGTCGACAAAAAGAAAATTTAAAAGATTGTCCCTGTACTTATCCAGATTGTCCAAGAAAAGGAATTTGCTGTTTATGTATTCGTCATCATCGCGAAAGGGGAGAGTTGCCGGCTTGTTATTTTTCATCAGAAGTAGAGAAAACCTACGATCGTTCAATTAAAAAATTTATTGAAATAACAAAAAGAAACTAATTAATTATGATGACAAATATTTTTAACAATTTTTTCCCCGGTCCGGTATTTTATTTCATTCTTGTTTGGTCTTTAATCTGGAAGGGATTAGCGCTTTGGCGAGCAGCTAAAAATAATCATCTTGTTTGGTATGTTGTTATTCTTGTTTTAAACACAGCCGGGATTCTTGAAATTTTGTACATTTTTATTTTTGGAAGGAAAAAAGAAATAAAGAAAATTGAAAATAGATAAATTCCTTCATGGGATTAAAGTTTCAAAAAATTTGTAAAATGGGAATATTGACAACTGTTGGCTATATTTTATCTCCTTTATCTTGGTGGAATGACTTAGTTATTAATATTCCAATTAGTTGGCTTATTGCTTCTTTAATTAGTAAGATTAAAAGTTCATTTTTTGAAGTGAGTTTTATTTTAGCTTATTGGCTAACTAATGTTTTAGGATTGATTTTATTTCATTTAGGTTTAAGAGAAATAATTAGTAGCCAAGCTAAAAACAAGAAAAAATTAATTTTGAATGATATTTTACTTTCAATTGTCTACACAATTTTAATTTTTATTTTTATCAAACTAAAAATTATTAAACCATTTTGGGATTAAAAAAAGATGATCTATAGAAAATTAAAATGATAAAAAACATTCTTTTAACTGGCTTGCCTGGTTGTGGAAAAACAACTTTAATTAAAGAAATAATTAAAGAAAAAAAATTAAAAGCAGGTGGTTTTTACACTCAAGAAATTAGAGAAAATAATCAAAGGGTTGGTTTTGAAATTGTTACCTTGTCAGGAAAGAAAGGAATTCTGGCTCATCAAAATTTTGAATCAAAATTTAAAGTTGGAAAATATAAAGTTAATTTAAAAGATTTAGAAGAAATTGCTGTTAAAGAAATAGAGGAGGCGATTAAAAATAAAGATTATATAATCATTGATGAAATTGGAAAAATTGAAATGTTTTCAGAAAAATTTAAAGAAATTGTTTTAAAAGCCCTTGAAAGCCCTAAAAAAGTTTTGGCAACAATTAAGTTAATCGATGATGGATTTACTAAAAGAATAAAAAATGACAGAGAAACAAAAGTTTTTTATTTATCAAAAGAAAATAAAGAAGAAATAAAAAGAGAAATTCTTCTTATTTTATGAAAGCAATCATCATTGGCTGGAATCTAAAAAAATTTTCATTTTTTAAGAAATTAAAATTAAAGAAAATAATAACTTCTTATGGAAGGGTTGATTATTATTTATTAAAAGATTGTTTTTTTCTGCCTCGTCATAAAATATCTGAAAATGTTCCCCCTCATCTCATAAATTATCGGGCCAATATCTTTGCTCTTAAAAAATTAAAAATTAAAGACATTTTTTCGTTTAATTCAGTTGGTTCTTTAAAGAAAAAAATAAAGCCTGGTGATTTTTTAGTTCCTTCAGATTATATTGATTTTAATCCATTAACATTTTTTGAAAATGAAGCAAAATTTATTACTCCAAGACTTTCAGAAAAGATAAGAAAAATTTTCATTAAAATTTTAAAAAAATTGAAAATGAAATTTCATAAAAAAGGTATTTATTTTCAAACTAAAGGACCAAGACTTGAAACAAAGGCAGAGATTAATTTAATAAAAAAATTTGCTGATGTTGTTGGCATGACTATGGCAAAAGAAGCAACTTTGGCTAATGAACTTGATCTTGAATATGCCTCTTTATGTTCAGTTGACAATTACGCTCATGGAATAGTTAAAAAATCTCTTTCTGAGAAGGAAATTAAAGAAAATCAAATGAAGATAAATAAAAAAATTGAGAAAATCATCAATGAAATTTTAAAATTATGAGCCTTCTGATTAAAAATGTAATTTTAAATGGAGAAAAAAAAGACATTTATATTGAGAAAGAAAAAATTAAAAAAATTGGAAAAAATTTGAATTTAAAAGCAAAGGAAAAAATTGATGGCAAAGGGAAAAAAGCAGTTTTACCAGGATTAGTTAATTGTCATACTCACTCAGCCATGATTTTGCTTCGCGGTTTAGCTGATGATTTTCAACTAGAAGTTTGGCTTAAAGAAAAAATTTGGCCACTCGAAAAAAAATTTAGTCCTGATGATATTTATTGGGGGACAAAATTAGCAATTTTAGAAATGATTAAAACTGGAACAATTTGTTTTAACGATATGTATTGGTATGAAGAAGCGATATTTGAGGCAGTTAAAGAAATGGGAATTTTAGCGGTCATCGGATTGGTGATGATTGATTTTTCTCCTCAGGGCAATAAAGAAAACATTGAGAAATTGTATAAAAACTTAAAACTTAAAGACTTAAAAACTATTAAACTTTCTCTTGCCCCCCATTCAATTTATACTGTTTCAAAAGAAAATTTAATTTGGGCAAAAAATTTTGCTTTAAAAAATCATTTACCTCTCCACTTCCATCTTTCAGAAACAAAAAAAGAAGTTGAAGATTGTTTGAAAAAATATAAAATGAGGCCGGTTGAATATTTAAATAGGATTGGTTTTTTAGGAGAAAATACAATTTTGGCTCACTCTATTTGGTTAAACGATAAAGAAATTGAAATTTTAAAGAAAAGAAATTGTTCTTTGGTTTATTGTCCAACTTCAAATATGAAACTTTCTTCAGGAGTTTTTCCCTATAAAAAGATAAAAAAAGCGGGAATTAATTTCTGTTTGGGGACTGATGGAGCCGCTTCAAATAATAGTTTAGATATGTTTTCTGAAATGAAATTTGCCAGTTTACTTCAAAAAATAAACGAAAAAGATCCAACAATTGCTTCGGCTAATGAAATTTTTAAAATTGCTAGCGAAAATGGATTTAAAGCATTAAAAATAGATTCTGGAAAAATTAAAGTTGGTGAAATTGCTAATTTAATTTTTGTTGATTTAGATAAAATTTCTCTTATTCCAAATTATAATTTGATTTCTAATTTAGTTTATTCAGCCTCTGGTGATTGTGTTTCTGACTTAATTTGTTTTGGTAAAATATTAATGAGAGAGAGAAAGGTCGAAGATGAGGAAAAAATTGTTAAAAATGCTAGAAAAAGAGTAAAAAATTTAATTAAAATATATGACTCTAGCTAAAATTATTGATCAAACAAACATTAGAAAAGAAGCAACTGCCAAAGACATTAAAAAGACAATTGAAGAAGCAAAGAAGTGTGGTTTTCGTGGTGTCTGTGTCAGACCGAAATGGGTAAAAATGGTAAAAAAAGGACTTGGAGGAACCGGAACAAAAACAATTTGTTTAGTTGATCCACCGATTGGTGATAGTCCCCATCAAAAAAGAATAAAAATTGCAAAAAAAGCAAAAAAAGATGGGGCTGATGAGTTAGATGTTGTTGTCTCAATTATTGATGTTAAACATGAAAGATGGGGAAAGATTTTAAAAGACCTGAAGAAAATCTGTAAAATTTTGCCGACTAAAGTGATTATTGGTTCTGGTTATTTAACTGACAAAGAAATAGAAAAAGTTTCAAAGATTGCTAAAAAAGCGGGTGCTTTCTGTGTTAAAACAGCAACTGAAAAAGATCCACTTGAATCACGTGAGATGAAAGAAAAATTTTACCATTTAAAACTCATGAAAAAATCTGCCAAAGGTCTTTTAGTTAAAGCCTCGGGTAATATTAAGACGCTCCAGGATGTAAAAGGAGCAATAAAAGCTGGCGCCGATATTATTGGTACAAGTTCAGGAGTTGAGATTATAAAAGAGGCAACAAAAAAGAAGGAAATTGATTAAAATTTGGACTAGTTATATTACTAAAAGTAGTATTTAACTGACAAAAATCTGAAGAAATTTTTATTCGTAATTCGCGTCAAATTCGTAATTCGTAGGAAAGGGCACAAGAAGAAAAGCAAATCTCTACCCAATCTTTTCAGTAAAAATTTATTTAGTTATTTTGGTCTAAAAATTAACTAATGCCCAAAATGATTTGGCAAAAAATAATTAAAAAAGAAATAAGAAAACCAAAGATTACTTATTTCAATGTTGGCAGAAAAAAATATCCCTATTTAATTTTACCTTTTGATACAAGAATTTATTTCAAATTTCAAAAGGCGGTGATTGAGGGTCTTTCTCAAATTCTTAAAAATGAAATTAAAAAAGCCAATACTATTTTAACGATTGAAGCCAAGGGTTTTTTTCCCGGCCTCTTTTTTAGCCCAAAAATATAAAAAAGATTTAATTATTGTTAGAAAAAGAGATTACAGAATAAAAAGTTAGATTAAAATAAATCAGAAAAAAGCATATGGAAAAGGAAACCCTTTTTGTCTTAGCTTGAAGAAAAAAGATAAGGTTTTAATTATTGAGGATATAATTTCTTGGGGCGGAACATTAATTTCTTTAATAAAAGCAATAAAAAATAAATGTAAAATTATCGGCGTGGCTTCAGTTTTTGAAGGAGGTGATGGGAGAAAAAAAATTGAAAAAGAAACAGGGATTAAAGTAAAAACTTTATTGAGAATTGAAATATGAAAACATTTAAAGATAGACAAGAGGCCGGACAAAAGCTGGCAGAAATTTTAAAAGAAAGAATAAAAGAAAATAAAAATTTATTCTGTTTCGCTATTCCTAATGGCGGAGTTATTATTGGCGCCCAAATTGCTAAAAATTTAAAAATTCCTTTAAGATTAATGGTTGTCAGAAAAGTTTTATATCCCTTCACCACTGAAGCCGGTTTTGGAGCCGTTGATCCTGGTAGAGATTATGTTTTGGAAGAAACGCCTTATGAGGAAGAGATTGTTGAAAAACAGATTGAGAAAGCAAGAGAAAGTGTTGAAAAAAGATTAGAGAAATTTAAAAAATGGGCAAAGTATGATGATCTTTCTGGAAAAAAAATAATTTTAACTGATGATGGTTTGGCCTCTGGCTATACAATGCTTGCGGCGGTTAAATTTTTAAAAAGAAAAAATGTTAAAAAAATAATTGTTGCCGTGCCCTGCGCTTCAGTTGGGGCAGTAAATTTAATTAAACCAGAAGTTGATGAATTAATTTCTATTTTTGTTAAAAAAGAACTCCCCTTTGCGGTCGCTGATTTTTATCAAAATTGGTATGATGTAGAAGATGAAGAAGTGATAAATATTCTTAATTTTGATTTATGATTGATAGTCATTGTCATCTTAACTTTAATGCCTTCAAAGATGATTGGCGGGAGGTGCTGAACCGCTCTTTTGATAATGGCGTTGAGATGATGATTAATATTGGCTCAAATTATAAAACAAGTGAACGGGCAGTTAAAATTGCCAAAGAATTTCCCCAGTGTTATGCAGCGGTTGGACTTCATCCAATTCATGTTCAAGAAGAAAAATTCGATTTAGAAAAATTTAAAGAATTGATAATAGCAAATAAAAATTATATTAAAGCGATTGGTGAAACTGGCTTTGATTATTTTCATCAGCCATTTGATAAAGAAAAACAAAAAGAAGTTTTTTTGAAACATATTGAATTGGCCAAAGAATTTGATTTACCAGTTATTTTTCATTGTCGCGGCGCAGCCGGTAATTTTCTACAAGCCTATGAAGATTTATTGAATATTTATCGTATCAGCGTTAATCCGCTTAGTAATCAGCGTAAATCTGTGTCCCTACAGGGAGTGCTTCATTGTTTCTCCGCTAACTGGCAGATTGCCCAAGAATTTTTGGATTTAGGATTTTATATTGGCTTTACAGGGATTATAACGTTTGATAATTGTGATGATTATTTATTGGAGGTTGTTGAAAAAACGCCTTTAGAAAAAATTTTAATTGAAACCGATGCGCCATATTTAGCACCAGAACCACGTCGTGGTCAACGCTGCGAACCATGGCATGTTCAATTTACAGCGCAAAAAATCGCCCAAATAAAAAAAATCTCCATAGAGGATGTAATTAAGCAAACCACTTTTAACGCCAAAAATTTATTTAGAATCTAACTTTTTAGCACTTAGCTTTAAAACATTTATTTGTTTTTCCTTTTGTTTGGTACCAACGTGTTAACACATTATGGTGGTTAAGGAACGGCGGGGAAGGTATTGTCCCTACCGCCGAAGGATTAGCAGAGGATTATGACGGCCACAATGCCGATGACGAATAGGAGTATGGCAAAGATGATGAAGGTCCTCCACTTCTTTATCTCACCACCAATTGTACTACCAGGTATAGAACCCACAGAACCTTCTTTCTGGGAGCGATTGACGTCTTCCATATTTTATATTTTCTCATCTTTTATAAATATAAAATTGTCAACCAGTTGTTTTTTTGTTAAAATATCCCATTATGAACCCTGAAGAGATTCTTAAAGGTCTTAATGAAGAACAGAAAATGGCTGTCACTCATCAAGAGGGTCCGCTTTTGATTGTCGCTGGGGCTGGCACTGGCAAGACTATGGTTATCACTCGTCGACTGGCTTGGCTAATTTTTTCTGGCTTAGCTAAACCAGATGAAATTTTGGCTTTGACTTTTACTGATAAAGCGGCTGAAGAAATGGAAGAAAGGGTTGATGTCCTTTTGCCTTATGGTTATGTTGATCTTTGGATTTCTACCTTTCACTCTTTTGGCGAACGGATTTTAAAAGATAATGCTTTAGAAATTGGTTTAGATCCAAATTTTAAATTATTGACACCAGTTGATGCCTGGCAATTAATAAGACAAAACCTTAATCAATTTAAACTTAATTATTATCGACCGCTTGGCTCACCAACTCGTTTTCTTCAAGCACTTGTTCAACATTTTTCTCGATTAAAAGATGAAAATGTCAAACCAGGAGAATATCTTGAATTGGCTGAGAAAAAAATAAAACAGGCAAAAAATGAACAAGAAAAAGAAGAGGCAGAAAAAATGTTAGAGGTAGCCAATGCTTATCAAGTTTATGAAAAAATCAAAGAGCAAGAAGGATATTTAGACTTTGGTGATTTAATTATTAAAACATTAGAACTTTTTCAGAAAAGACCGAGTATTTTGGAGAAATACCGAAAAAAATTTAAATACATTTTAGTTGATGAGTTTCAGGATACGAATTGGGCGCAATACGAATTATTAAAATTATTAGCCGCACCAAAAAATAATCTAACTGTCACCGGTGATGACGACCAATCACTCTATCGTTGGCGCGGCGCTGCCTATACTAATTTGATTCAATTTAGTAAAGATTACCCACAAACAAAAATTATTGTTTTGAAAGAAAATTATCGTAATAAACAGAACATCTTAGATTTGGCATATAAATTTATTCAACTTAATAATCCAGATCGTCTAGAAGCACAACTAGCCGAAAAAAAAGAAACAGAAATATCATTAACAAAAAAATTAAAAACCGTCAGAGAGGGTGAAGGAATAATTCAACATCTGCATCTTAAGACTCAAGAGGAAGAAGCCAATGAAGTAGTTAAAAAAATCATTAACTTAAAAAAAGAAAATCGTCAACTTCTTTGGTCTGATTTTGCTATTTTAGTCCGGGCTAATGATTATGCCGATTTGTTTGTTCAAAAACTTTCGCAAACAGAAATTCCCCATCAGTTTATTGCTTCTCGCGGACTCTATCGAAAACCAGAAATTATGGATTTAATTTCTTTTTTAAAACTTTTAGATAATTATCATGAATCAACTGCTCTTTATCGTTTTATTTCTTTACCAATTTTTCATTTTGATTCACTTGATTTAATGAATTTGATGCATTATTCACGACGAAAAAATCTTTCTCTTTTTGAAACTTTTGAACAATCAAATATTTTAGCCATTAAACCAGAGACAAAAAAGGAAATCGCTAAAATTTTAGAGATAGTTAGAAAATTTACTGAATTAGCCAAGAAAAAAACAGTTGGTCAAGTTCTTTATCAATTTATTGAGGAGTCGGGTTTATTAAAAATTTGGAGTAAAGAAAAAACAAGTGAAGATTACGAAAGAATTGCTCATTTAAGACAATTTTTCAAAAAAATTGAAGAATTTGAAAGAACAAATGAAGATTGCTCTATCAAGGCCTTTATTGAACAAATCAATTTAGAAATGGAGGCCGGCGAAGAAGGGGCCTTGAAGGGTTTAATTGAAGAAGGTCCAGAAGCAGTTAAAGTAATGACTGTTCATCAGGCAAAAGGTTTAGAATTTTCTTATGTTTTTATTGTTAATTTAGTTGATAAAAGATTTCCTTCAATTGAAAGAAAAGAACCAATTGAGGTGCCAGTTGAGTTAATTAAAGAAATTATTCCAGAAGGTGATTATCATTTACAAGAGGAACGCCGAATTTTTTATGTGGCAATGACGCGTGCTCGCGATGGTTTATTTTTTACCTCAGCCGAAGATTATGGTGGTACCAGAAAAAAGAAAGTCTCAAGATTTTTACAGGAAATTGGACTGGTTAGGGAAATAGAACCGATTCACAGTCAACAACAAAAACTAAAATTAACTCTGCCAACCATTGACAAATCATTATTAAAAAATCGAGAAAATGTTGAGATTTTACCGCAAAAATTTTCTTTTACCCAACTTCAAGTTTTTGAAATTTGTCCTAAACAATATAAATATGCTTACACCCTTAATTTACCCCGCCGACCAAAATTTACTTTTAGTTTTGGCCATTCGATTCATAATACTTTAAGAGATTTTTATCTCCGCTATCAAGAGACGAAAAAAATACCAACCCTCGAAGAGCTTTTAGAGATTTATGAGAAAAATTGGATTGACGAATGGTATGAATCAAAAGAGCAAGAATTGGAAAGGAAAGAAAGTGGTCGTCAATCTCTAATTGAATTTTATAAAAAACACGAAGGAAAATTTAAAATTCCGAAATTTATTGAGCAGGGATTTAATATCAAGATTGGTAATTATACCCTCAAGGGTTTTATTGATCGAGTTGATGTATTGGAAACTAAAAAAGATAAGTCCGGATTTGATCGCGTTGAAGTCATTGATTACAAAACCGGTGAAGTACCAAAAGAAAAAAGGAGTGAAATTGATCAACTTTTGATTTATGCTTTGGCGGTTCGCGAAGTTTTTCATGATTTACCAGTCAAATTGACTTATTATTATATTGACACCAATCAAGCAATTACTATTGATAATTTTGAAGATGATTTGACTCAATTTAAAGAAAAAATTAAAGAAAGAATTGAAGAAATATTTAAAAGTGATTTTGCTGCGACGCCTAATCCTTGGAAGTGTCGCAACTGTGATTTTCGAGAAATTTGTGAAGATAGACAACTTTAATAGAATTTTGTATAATTACTCTAATCAATAACAGATATCTGAAATCCGAAACAAGAAACACTTTGTTGCCGAGCAACTTTCTAGAAAGTCAATTTCAAATAAATTTCAATTACTAAAATACAAAATTCAAAATATAAAGACATGTCGATAAAATCCTCTCTTTCTTTAATTTTTCTTTCAACTCTTCTTTCTTTGGTTATTTTTATTGCTTTTCTTATCTTAGTTGATCCAAAAGAAGCCGGTCTCTTAGGAACTATTATTTTCTTTTTTTCTTTATTTATTGCTACTTCAGGATTTCTGACCATTGTTTTTATTATCCTGAAACTTCGTGCGCTTAAAGAAAAAGAAAAGATTTTTGAAAAGTTTTCTTCTGCTTTTCGTGACGCTATCATTTCCTCTCTTTTTTTATTGTCCATTGTTATTACTCATCTTTTCAAACTTCTTAATTGGTTGAGTTTGGTAATTTTGTTTTTGTTCTTTTTACTTTTAGAATTATTATTTTCCGTAAGAAAAAAAAGATTTATTTATAAAATTTGATGCGAATTAACTCAAATCTTTAAATGGATTTTTATGAATATTTGTAATGATTAGTTTTAAAATTCGTAATGATTAGCATTATTAGATTTATGATTGAAGAAGTTAAAAAAATTAAAGAAATGGCAATTGAAGAAATTTCTAAAATCTCAGATTTATTGTCATTGGAAAATTTAGAAAGAAAATTTTTGGGACGGAAGGGGTTATTGCGTGAAATTTTACAAAAAATTAGTCAATTGCCAGAAAAGGAAAGACCAAAAATTGGTCAGTTAATTAACCAGACCAAAAAGGAAATTGAAAAAATTATAGAGAACAAAAAATTAGAAATTAGAAATTGGGAATTAGAAATTGACAAAACGATTGATATTACTCTTCCCGGCGATAAATTTTTCTCTGGTCACGCCCATCCCATTACTCAAGTGAAAAATGAAGTTGCGGAAATTTTTCAATCAATGGGTTTTGAAGTAATTGAGGGAGAAGAGGTAGATAATGATTGGTATAATTTTGAGGCATTAAATATTCCAGCCGAGCATCCAGCCAGAGATATGTGGGACACGTTTTACCTTCGTAAGAACAATAAACTTGAAGCTATAAACGATAAACAAAAAAGTTTAAAGTCTAAAGTTTATGGTTTAAGGTCGGGAGCCTCGCTCCTCAGAACGCATACTTCGAATATGCAGGTCAGGGTGATGGAAAAAAGGAAGCCGCCATTAAGAATTTGTGTTGTTGGCAAATGTTTTCGCCACGAGGCAACAGACGCTACTCATGAGCATACTTTATATCAAATTGAAGGTTTTGTTGTTGATGAAAAAATTAGTTTAGCTAATTTAATTTATACGATAAAGTGTTTTTTAAACGCTTTATCCAGAAAAGAAATTAGAACTAGGATTCGACCCAGTTACTTTCCTTTTGTTGAACCAGGAATTGAAGTTGATATAGGGTGCGAAAATTGTCAGGGGAAAGGATGTTCGGTTTGTAAAAATTCTGGCTGGATTGAGATTTTAGGGGCTGGCATGATTCATCCCAAAGTTTTTGAATCAGCCGGCTATCCAAAAGGCAGATACACTGGCTTTGCTTTTGGCGTTGGTTTAGATCGATTAGTGATGATGCGTCATAAAATTGACGACATCAGATGGCTACATTCAGGCGATTTACGGTTTTTAAGACAATTTTAAATTATGAAACTTTCATATAATTGGCTCAAAGAATTAACAGGTTTTAAGTTGTCGCCAGAAAAATTGGCGGAAGTTTTGAATTTACAGGTAGCGGCGGTGGAAAATGTTGAAAAATTAGAGAAGAATTTAGACAAAGTCGTGGTAGCAGAAATTTTAGAAATTAAAAAACACCCTCAAGCAGATAAATTACAGTTAGTTAAAGTAACGCTTGATAGTAAAAGAAAAAAAATCTATCACATTGTTTGCGGTGCTTTTAATATTAAAATCGGTGATAAGGTGCCATTGGCTTTGCCTGGGGCTAAATTACCAATTGGATTAGAGATTAAAGAAGCAGTTATTCGTGGTGAAAAATCAGAAGGGATGCTTTGTGCTGAAGATGAACTAGGAGTTGGTGATGATCATACCGGCATTTTAATTTTAGATAAATCAGCCAAATTAGGGGAAAAAGTTTCAAAAGTTTTGGGTTTAGATGATACAATTATTGATATTGAAAACGTGGCTCTTTCTCATCGTCCTGATTTATTTGGCCACTTAGGGTTTGCCAGAGAAATTAGGGCAATTACTAATTCAAAATTTAAAATTCAAAATTCAAAATTAAAAATTAAGACCAAGGATTTAATAAAATTAGAAATAAAAGTTGAAAATTATAGGGATTGTTTGCGCTACATGGCAGTAGTAATTGATGGGATAAAAATTAAGCCATCACCAATTTGGTTACAGAATAGGTTAAGAAATTTAGGGATTAGACCGATTAATAACATTGTTGATATTACCAACTATGTGCTTTTGGAAATTGGACAACCACTGCATGCATTTGATTTTGAGAAAATCTCAGGCGCGCAACCCCCAAATCCCAAGCACCAAATCCCAAATAAATCCAAAATTCAAAACACAAAACAAATTATTATTCGAAGAGCGAAGAGAGGAGAAAAATTATTTTGTTTGGATGGAGTTGAAAGAACGCTTGATCAAGATATTTTAGTGATTGCTGATGCGAAGAAGCCGATTGCTTTGGCTGGCATTATGGGTGGCGAAGAATCCGGGATTACTGAAAAAACAAAAACAATTGTTATTGAGTCAGCCAATTTTGATCCAGTAATTATTAGAAAAGGATCAAGAAAATTAGCTTTGAGAACAGAGGCGAGTTTGAGATTTGAAAAAGGATTGCCTTTGGTTTTTGCTAAAGATGGGATGAGCCGGGCTATTGAATTAATAGAAAAGATAGCCGGCGGTAAAGTTATTTCCCAAATTTATGATATTAAAGATAAAAAAACTGAGAAAAAATTAAAAACTAAGAAAATTGTTAGGGTGGAAATAAAAAAGATTTTTGATTTAATTGGCGAAAAAATATCTGAAAAACAAATTATCAAATATCTAACCAACCTTGATTTTTCTCCAAAGAAAATAGGTGAATTTTTCCATATTGTTGTACCGGTACACCGAAATGATATTGAATATCCAGAAGATATTATTGAAGAAATTGCCAGAATCTACGGTTATCAGAAAATAAATTCTTGTCCAATTAAGGCTGATTTAAAAATTATTGAACCGGATTCTTTACTGAAAATAGAAAGAAACTTAAAGAATATTCTTATCGGATTAGGTTTTGATGAAATTTATAATTATTCTTTTTATGGCGAAAATCTGATTAATCTTTTAAAACTAAAAAAAGATGAACATTTGGAAATTGCCAATCCATTAAATCCAGAACAAAAATACTTACGCCTTAGTTTATTGCCCAATTTAATTAAGAACGCCGAGAAGAATATAGGTTATTTTGATAATTTTAAAATTTTTGAGATAGGTAAAATTTATCGATTTTCAGAAGAAAAAATTGAACAGCCAAAATATTTAGCTGGTTTAATTTTGGAAAAAAATAAAAAAATTTTCTTTGTTTTGAAGGGAATCATCGAAATAATTTTAGAAAAAACAGGAATTGATAAAGATAAAATTTCATTTAAATTAGAAAAAAATATCAATTATCATTATCTTAATTATTTAACTAGTATTTTTGCTGAAAATAAATTAATCGGTTATTTTGGTTTAGTTAATGAAGTGGTTAAAAATGATTTAAAGATTTTCTCTGACGTTGGTGTTTTTGAGATTGATTTAGAAAAATTGAAGAATTTAAAAATTTCGCCAAAAATTTATCAAAAAATTTCTTCTTACCCACCAATTTTTAGAGATCTTGCTTTTCTCGTGCCAAAAAATATAATTTTTGAAGAAATTTATAAAACAATTAAAAATTTTCACCCGTTACTCTATCAAGTTGAACCATTCGATGTTTTTGAAAGTGAAAAATTAGGTAGGGGGGTTAGAAATATTGCCTTCCATCTTATCTTTCAATCTTTTGAGAGAACCTTAAAGTCAGAAGAAGTTGATAAAATTATTTCTGACTTAATCAAAACTTTAGAACAAAAATTTGGCGCGAAACTAAGAGCATTTTAATTAACTATCGAGCTCCGAGCTCCATAGTTGAAAAATAAAAGGAAATTTAATCAAAATCGTGCCAAATTTAAGAAATTAAATTATAATCATTTATTAATTAGGGTTTTAAGGTTTTAAAATTTGAGAACTGGCCCTGAGAGAAAAATATTAAAATATATAAATAACAAATATAAAAACAAACTTATGAGGAAGGGCTTAAGTTTAATTTTATTAACAATTTTGACCTTTTCAGTGGTCTTTTTTATTTTTGAAAGGCCGGTCAGGGCGGCCAATGACGATATAATTATTACCGAAATTATGTACGATTTTCCAGGCGCTGATGATGGAAGGGAATGGATAGAATTATATAATAAAGGCACTGAAGAAGTGACAATTGTTGGTGGATCTGGGAGTAATAGCTGGAGATTTTATGATGGTTCAAATAATAGAGTGTTTGCTTCCACTCCTTATCAAGGATCAATGACAATTAGTCCTGGTTCTTACGCTCTTTTGGTTCAAAATCCATCAAAATTTAAAGAGAATTATCCCGATTTTCCAGATTCAATTACAATTATTCAAGTTTCTGCCATGACTTTAAATAACACTAGCGCAACCATAGGTTTAAGGATAGGATCAGGGGGAGCACTATGGAGTCAGGTTACTTATAATAAATCTCAGGGAGCAAATGGAAACGGTAAAACATTAGAGAGAAAAAATTTAAATGAAATCTTTTTAGAAAGTTTAGTTGAAAAAGGTACGCCTGGCGCAGAAAATAGCGTTAATCAACCGTTTCCGGGCCCGGTTTGTGGTAATGGAGTTTGCGAAGAAGGGGAAAACACGGAGAATTGTTCAAATGATTGTCCACCGCCACAGCAGCCACCACAGGGCCCGGTTTGTGGTAATAATATTTGTGAAGAGAATG
>Ga0078972_1001211_pt1 | contig 99419 bp, 82 predicted proteins | sample YelNatPaOPGAMG01_FD_67568 | JGI IMG/M metagenome (GOLD analysis project Ga0078972, IMG submission 67568) | Hot spring thermophilic microbial communities from Obsidian Pool, Yellowstone National Park, USA - OP-RAMG-01 (SPADES assembly) (version 2) | ecosystem: Environmental > Aquatic > Thermal... | reverse complement strand
CCAAATCGCGCCCTTAATATTTCAACAGATTTTACTCGGAGAAATTCTTTTTTTGCTTTCCCTTTGGGACTCGCAGATTCACCAAGCGAATAAGAATTGCATATGAAAATTAAAATTATGCTTAAAATACTGAGCACCCATATTTTTTGATTCATTATCTTTTTCCCCTTCCCTTAACAACTTTCATTTTTTTTCATTGCCTCATTTTTTCCTTTTTTCAGAAAGCATAAATAATGGATAAGGTTCTTCTACTTTGGACCATGAATATCTTAGCTATTCCGTTGCCTAAGTTAACTCCTCGATTAATCCCCAATAATGATTATTAAAATATTTTTCGACTATCTCATTAATTGTGAGTGGTGTACTCCCCCAGGTACTCGTCCATTTGGTATCTGCGGCTTTTTTAAGTTCGAGCGATCATCTGGGGGTCAAATCTTTTGATTTGACAATTTATTAAACTTCTCATTTAACTGGTTAAAAGATGCTAATAACTTTCTGTTCTCCTTGAGCCTAAGCTCTAATCTCCTTCTATTCTGACTCACCGTCGAATAATCTACGCCAAAGACCTCTCCTATTTCCTCTTGGCTGTAACTTGTATACCGATAAGCCATTTCCATGGCCATCTGCCTCAACTCCTTGCCCCTCTTTGAAATGAGCATCTCTCGATCTACCTGAAAATGATCGGCCACCCCAAGGAGAACTTCTTCTATGGTCAGAACCTTCTTTAATGATCTTAAGGCTGGTATTTCCCTTACGCTTACCCCTCTATCAAGATAATTTCTTACTTTCTCAAGAAACCCCTCGCTTCCCAGTACCATCCGACTTTTCAGTTCCTCAAATGGATTGGAAAGAGTACCCTTCAGTCCCTCCATCATGTAACTCCTATAACCCACTTTGGAAAACTTATTATTTCTTTTAAAGAAGCCTTCTATTCTTTCGTATCGAATCCAATTTAACTTTTTTCTCTCATCAAGATAACCAGGAAGGGTACTCCATAAATAATTTTTAAGGTATCGCCATTTATCTTCCACCGCGGTTCCTTCCCATTCTTTAGTCCGCACTGGGTTAAGATGAATATATCGACTCAGAACCAGGAGATATGGATCTTCTTCGACGAGAATTCCCTTGAACCTGCCTTGAAAAAGATGGCCATTTCTCCCATGTCTTTTATTAAACCTGATTGTGTAAGTGAGCCCAAAATGCTGCATAAAATAGCTTAAATTTGCATTGGGCGTCTCTAAAATCATGTGATAATGGTTATCCATCAGGACATAAGCAATGACCTCTATCCCGGCAACCTCAACGCTTTCTTTTAAAGTCTTAATGAATAGATCCCGGTCTGAGTCATCTTTAAAAATCGAGTTCCTCTCATTTCCCCTGCTCGATACGTGATAAATTGCACCGGCAAATTCAACCCTCAATTGTCTTGCCATGGAAAACCTTTAGCATATAAGAATTTTGTCAAATCAAAAGATTTGACCCCATATTATGATAAGCTATTTTCCCTTTTCATTTAAAAAAATAAATTTATTTTCCCGCAGCAGCGATTAACTCGCGAGCCATACGCAGCTGCTCCGCATTGTATACTCTGTTCCCCGTTGGGAAGGGAAATGTCTTTCCCGTAAGGGAAGCCACTGCTTCCAAAGCTCGATCGCAAACCCTGTGCCAAATAGGCCATCTTTCTTGGCCTACATTAACCACCCGAGCTTCATCGCTTAACAAAGGCAGTAATCTTTTAACCAGAGTTGGCTCATTTATATATTCCAGCTCCCCAATTGCTTTATAACGAATTTTGGGATCTTCATGGGAAAGCCTACTTAATACTTCTTGCCGTTCAGGGCCATCTTCCAGCTTGGCGATAGCCAACTTCATTTTGAAGGCTGCTTCTCTATCTTCTTCTCGGCCCAACTGAGATTTAATAGCAGGCAAAGCTGAAGAGGCCCCCATACGCCCTAAAATTCGAGCTACCTCTCCTCGTATGCGCGGATGAGGCGATTGCGCCAGGAAAGCGCTCAATGGACCAACAGCTCCTGGGCTGTGCGTAACATGTAAGAGATTGAGAGCTGTGTTCCAAACATCTTGCTCTGGATCATTCAGAGCATCTATTAAAGCCTGGACCGCTTCTTCCCCTTTTACTTCCGCCAAACATTCCAGCACCAGAGCTCTTTCCCGGGGAGAAGCAGCTTTTGTTCTTTTTAAAAGAACCGAAAGGGCCGACCTTCCCAACCTGCTGGCCGTGGCCCGAGCATCTCCATTTAATTGATTAAGCTGTTCTTCTAATAGGCGCACATCCACTTTAGTTTCCTCCATTTTTAATAAATATCCTTTTTGGCCGGCCACCTCTCTTCCCGGGAAAAATACCAAGGTAAGAGCCAGCACTCCAAAAATTAACCTCTTAAGGAGTAAATAAGCTTGCTTGTCTATTACGGGCATCTGCATACTCGTTATCGGTTTGGTCATTAGCTAAATTTTTTATAGTAATCATATGGCCTGAACGTCCTTCCCCATAGCCTACGTCTGTGCCTGCAAAAGCATAGCGACCTCCCCTCCCCGTCCGATCTGTCGAGTTTAATCCTACCATATAATACATAAGTCGCCGTCTGCTCCAAAGATCATGGCGACGCCTGGTAACCGTGGCATGCCATTGGGGATCATCATCTGCATGGGCATCTTCCGGAACAGCATGACCTATTCCAGACAGGTTCAATATATGACCCAATTCGTGAGCCAAGGTATGGGCTTGTGTTTCCAAATCAGCAGCACTATCTGAAACAACACATCCCCTTGCTGCCGAACTACCAAAACCGACATAAAAAGGACGACCGTCAGCACTTGCGGTTCTAATTTCGCGGACAAAATAGATATTTAGCCTATTGGCAACGGGATTGGTGGCCATCAAGCGGGTAAAATTTTCATTATTTTCCCCGGATCCATAGACTGGGCAAAGCAATGCGCCATCCGTGGGATTGATGCCATTACGGGCTACCTGATTGGTAAGGTCAGTATTGTCTCTCTGAGTATCTACATGGAACTCAATTCCACAGGGCCGCCACATACGATTTACTTCATTCATAAGATTGGTTATATCAGCAAAAGTCCTACCTGTGGTGTTAGCAGCCGTGCGAGTTGATGGAGGAGTATAAATAGCTGTCCGGTGCACAGCGCAAGGAACAGTTAGAAGTTGAGAAATGTGGACAGTGAGCTCACCAACTATCGGACCATCCAAAGCCTGGGCATGGATTCTAATCTTTACATCTCCATCATTAGTAGAGGAAGCCCGAAAATCAATAGAAACTTCATAACCATCAGGCAATTGTCCGGGATTAGGAGGCGGGTTTATAAGCGTCAATTTACTGGTGTCCTCGCTAGTCACAAAAAGAGGGGCATTATCGATAAGTTGTTCCCTGACCAAGGTAACGCGAGTAAGATCACCCCGACAAACACCCACTACGGGCCCCCGATAGGGCTCGGTGTATCCCCGATCATCCAGGTCAGGGGCATATGTTCCCGCCGGTACAGGATCTATATAACGGGTAAAACGCACTGGTACAATTCGTTCTCGTTTATAAACCTCTTTTATAAAAACAAGTGGCATGGCTATTCTCCAACTCGATCGCGTAGAGCTCGCTGGGTTCTGGGGCCTGGAAGGCCATCAATTACTAAAGGACTATTGTCAGCTTGGAAATTAAGGACGGCCAGTTCTGTCCGGGGACCCATATCACCATCAACAGGACCAGCATTATATCCCAATATGTTCAACCTCCTCTGTACCCCTCTAACTTGGTCAACTGGCTCCAGCCGAGTGCGGGCTCTCACCACATATGTTGTGCCCATAATATTTAAATCTGCTGTCTCTCCTGACCCCAACCTAACGGTTACTTTACCATCAGCACCTGTAGTTCCCCGAGAGGGAGGGCTTCCCCCAACTGTAATTTCATAATTTAAACCTTGAATAGCAGCTTCGGCCTCCGTACCTGGATAACGCTGGAAAATTAGTTCAATAGGTCTCCGCTGAATAGTGGCATGACCAGATGCTCCAGACTCTCTGCGGGGAACTGCGCGTCCGTTTGCCATATTACGCTCCTCCTTATTTTAAGACCCATGGACTTCTAAAAGCTTATTACGCGTCGCTTCATCAATCTTGCCGGTCACCTGCAGACCATTCTTTTCTTGAAATTCTTTTAGAGCCTGCTCAAGTTGGGGGGTTTCTCGCCCATTAACTTCACCACAATCAAAGTTTAAGTTTAAAAGCCTTGCTTGCACTCCGGTAATGGTGTCGATGGGATCAAGCTGCCCTAATTGTAAAATAATCGGGGTGTCACCCTCGAGTATTAAAACTCCTCGCTGAGCATTTGGGGGAATCGTTTGTTCGATTTTACCATCTGCATCAGTAGTCCCATTATAAATACGGCCATCAATTTGGAGAGTGTAATTGACATTTGCCCGAGGTTTTTCATCTTCCAGGATTCTTAATTTTAACTTAGCGGGCACCCCTTTTAGTTTGAACCTATGCTTTTGTTCCGTTCCTGCCGATTCCTCCTTCACTTCTTTCTCCGGAACAAAGAGGACATCTCCCGGATAGAGAATATTGGGATCTTTTCTCTGTTCTTTCAGTCGGGCATTCTTAGGATGATTCCAGATTTTTTCCCAAAAGAGGCCATACTTTGCGGCAATGCTGGATAAACAATCACCTTGTTTTACTGTATAATCAGGCATTTAGTTTTCTACCCTTTCCAAAATAAATTCAAGGAATGAAATTCCCAAATAGCCATTCGATGATGTCAGATTTTATCTATTTTAATTAAGCAAGTTTTATTCCTTTTTAATAAAAGATTCGAACTTTTCTTCTTCCCCTAAATGGCGGCCCTATTTTAAATTTGCGGGTACTCTCCTTGTCTTGGGTATTCCAATTTTCCATTGTTCAGCAAATAAAGAGATCCCCCCCTTTTTGTATATTTTACTCAATAATCTTCAACCCCACCAAAAATATTTTTTAACATGGAATTTATTATTTAACCGAATAATTTCAATGGATTATAAAAACCGATGTTAAAAACTCGGGAAATTCCCGTCCTAAAAAGCTTGACATGCTTCTTATTGTTTTATGCATTAGGGCATACTTTAAATTTATTTTTCCTCTGCCTTACCAACTCGAAAGCAAATTAAATGGCCAAAGATTACAAAGTCAAACAAGGTGATTGCCTAAACAGCATTGCTTTTGCGCATGGATTTTTTGGGTATCTTCAGCAGCAGCATCTCGTCGATTAAACTCAGATACCGGAAGAGACTATAGGGGCCCATCCAAATTACTTTTTAGCAAATTATAATCCTTCCCTTTTGCTTCGATCCAAGCCCAATTGTCCTTTAATTTGAGGTAATCCACCAGAAAGACAATTTGGGGAAGCGTGGGTACTTTCATTGAAAATTAAGATTGTTAGATTCTGGAAGATTCTTCAACCCCTTTGCCCATTAGCATAATTTTATTTCTCGATTTCCGGAATAAATGATATATCCATTGCATATTTTTTAGGGTTTTGCGGATCAATGCGCACGAGTATATCTTTGCCTTGGATAAAAGCGGTCGGATCGCTCCAGATTTCTTTGCTTTTAAATATATAAAGTCTGTTGGTCAGCGGATCACGCCAATGGGCTACTATCCTATATGGAGATCGCCCTCTGATAACTGTAGAATTATCGATCTCCACCGATTGAAATTCAGCATTAATTATTTGTCCATATTGCTGCAGCCAGGCATCTCTTTTGGCGGAGTGTATCATGATGATAAACATAAATAAACCAATTCCGCTGAAAGCAATCCCCATTCCTGTGGATAAGATACAGAAAATCCATATGGAAAAGAATGAATCAATCTTTGCGCGATAAGGATTATTGGGGTCATATCGTACCTGAACCTGGGCACCCTTTTTATACGCCGGTGGATTACTGCCAGTGGTAGATTTAAAATCTATAGTCTCACCAGTTGCCGTCTTAAATCTGATCACAGGATAGTATACGCCAGCGGAGGAACGTGATGAACTATCGCTTTGGAGGACGAGGTCTGTTACTGTTCCTGGGGCAATTGCCGACGTCTCCATAAACTTTTTAGTCTCGTTAAACTGCCAATAGGCGACTAATAACAAAATTATCCCCGTCGCCAAGAATAAAGGAGCAAGTATTTTCGTGATTTTCATTTTCTCTCCATAATAATATAAACTCCTAATTCTTTCCCTCTCCCCATTGAGACTGGGTCACAATCCACTTTTGGTCCTCGCGAACGACCCAGCCCCATTAAGGGAACCTTCTTGAACCACAAGTTTAACTCGTCCTAATTCTTTCAGCTCTTTGGCTTTTTCCTTTTTTATTTGCATCTTCCCGAAAAGCGCCTGGGAATTTTTCTATCCTTATCCCTTTTAGTTTCATGGTTCATTTTCCATCAGGATACTCCATCTTTAAAAGGAATGTAGCGCATATTCTGCGGGAAATTTTTAAATTCAAATAATATTAATTTGGGCTTTTTTAACTTCTCGAGCCCCAAGGTCAGAAATGGCTGTAATTCCTCGCCAAACTTGATAAAACACCTTCTCTTCGGGAATTAGACAGAGGGTGTCGAGATTCATGGTTACCTCTTCGGCAAAGGTAGGTGCATTTCTTTCTAAGCCCTGGGACTTAATTAAAGTAGTCTTTATTTTTATCCCCGGAAGCTTAAATTCCACTTTCCCTTCGGGAGTTAAATTTAAAAGGGCTACCTCTTCATCTCCCCGCAGATAGCCTTGGAGTTGGAGATCAGGATGGGCAGCGTTATAAAACTCATACCGAAAATCGAGAGGCAAATCCGGGCATCTTTCTCTTTGCCATTTTTCATCATAAGTACCCAAATATTTGTACCTGGGCATCCAGGATTTCCCGTAGAAACCAAACCCTACCGGTTTTGGATGGTCATCCCAATTTTTAATCAGATGGTGAGGATCTTCAAGATTTGGTAAAGGAGCATTATTAATAGTCTTGGCAGACTTTTTATCAAAATATCCTTTCCCCAAAGGATTCTCTAAACAGCGCCCACCAGTTAAGGGATCCATTCCGCCAAAGGCCCGTTCATAAATTAGCTCCAGGGAGGTGAAAGGTACAGGTAAGGAAATCGAAGGCGGCAGAAGATCACTCGTAAAATCCCAATGCCGATCACCATAAACGCGGATAGTCTTTTTCAATGATCCAACTTGCAAGGTCACCTCAACCTGCGCAGCAGCCCGTCCCCCAGGCGCATAAGCCTTGCCTATGAGCACCACATCAGCTTTGGGTTTAAAAGGAGCCGTATCTGCTTCAAATTTTACGCTTCCCCCTTTTTGGGCATCATAAAACTCATCCCCAAAGAATATGGGGATCTGGGTATAAGCTATTTCCGCTAGGCCTTTTGCCGGCATAGTAAATGTTCCTTTAACAATTATGGTTAGTTTGGGCCTTCCCTCCAAATCTCGAAAAGGAAGCGCTTCGGTTAAAAAAGGGGTATAATTTTCCATCTCCATAATTACACCAAGCAACCTGGAGGGCTATTCCCTACTCCACCCACCACCGGCCCCACAGGCACAAAAGGAGGCGCATAAGTAGGCACGGGTCCTGTACCCAAAACATTCTGGACTAAAGTACTGGCTTTGAAAATTTGAAAAACTGTGTTGAAGGCCTTAGCTATGGCCTCAAAAAGCTCTTGGGCATGCAAGGCCCGGGCATCTCCTAGATTATTCTCCATGGTTGACTTTAGCGTGGTTGGCGACAAACCACTCTCGCCTGGCGAAGATAAAGCTATTAGAGGTAATGGTAAATTGGGCGTGGGCGGGTGGACCGGCGCGGGACAAGCGGCAAAAGTTGGCGGATACATAATGGTGCCACTTAAACCCAAGTGCCAGGTCTGCCAAAGATTTCCCAAAGCGTTGGCTATAGCTTGGGCATACTTCAATTCTTGCGGTTTTTCTTTGGGCGCGGAAGCCATGATTAAAGGGGCTAAAGGAGGGCCTTTGACTCCGCTGGGAGTAAGCATTCCTACCGGGCCATTAATGATTACGCCAGTTATCGTAGTTAATTTCATCCACTTGTCAATAGCAGCACATATGGCGCCGCAGATCCCCTCGATGAATTTAGCAAAAGCTTCCCCGATAGTCTTAGCTGCTTCCACATGATATTTATTAAGGGTCGCTTCCCAAAATAGATTAGTGGGCGGATTGGGTATGTAAAACAACTCAGTCAAAGAGAAAGCTTTGGGAAATTGATCTCCCGGATAGGACCAATCAGTAGGAATTTTGATATTTTTAGCAATAAAATTTGCTTTGGCCAGCTCGGCCAACATTACTTTCTGGGGTGCAGGCATCCTTCTCTACCCTCCGACAATTACATCCGGACTCCCTTCGACGAGAAATCCTACTCCCCCGCAATGTCTATCCATGTCGCCAAAGCGATGAGCAGGTTTATTATTGATCAACACTGTAGCACTTCCCGTTACCGCCTCCCACGTGTTCGGCCCACAACAAGGGGCATGAATACCTTTATCCCCTACACGTAAAGCCGGCCGATTATTAACTAAGACATTGGGCGACCCTTGCACTGCCGGACCAATCACGGAATGGGGGCAAGCTACACAGCCATGGGCATCTATGGGCGCCTGCGATTTATCCCCTAATCTCCCTTGAGGGGGCATATCTTTTCTCCTTCTTCTGCTAAATTTTTACACCTTCTCCCAGGCATCTTTATCTAAATTGGGGAAAGTGATCCGGCAAGTTCCTGGATCAATACCACTGATGCGGGCAAAACCTTTCTCATCCAAAGTCCCTTCAGCCACAGTTTGACCATCCGGCAGAATGACTTTGTATTTTTCCCCAGGAACTGGATTTCCTTCTTCATCCACTAATTCAATTTCAATCCAACTCTTCTTCTCTTTCTCCTCTTCTGCAGTTGGTTCTTTATGGGTAGGAGCTTCATAAGTAACGTCCTTCCCCGGAGCAGCACTGGTCGCAATAGCCGCCACCAAAGGCGCCATAGGCGGAACGGCTTGCAGTCCCGGCGAAGTTACGGGGGGGCCGGCGCCAGAATTGATATACACCATAGGACCCTTGATGAATACACCAGCAGGCGTTAGGATTACTGTGCTATCGCCACATTTAAGCTCTAAAGTAGAGGCTGCTTCGATATGACAATTCATGGCTTTAACATAATTAGTTTGGGCTACTTCTTGCTGATGATTGGCTTTAAAAAACTCCATAACATTTCCGGTCACGGTAAGCGAGCGGGAGCCAACTATTTCAATCGCTTCTTTTCCGCCAATCTTTAAATGGTAATCTCGAAGAATTTCCTTTACCTCGTCCCTTTCCACCTGGCCATGGCTATCTCTTTCTACTTTTTCTACTTTATCTCTTTTGACGGTCAAATGCCGATCATGGCCCACCCACTCCCGCCGATCACTCTTTACGCGGATATCCATATCCCGCTCCGCGTGAATAAAAATCTGCTCTTTCCCTTTCTCATCTTCAAAACGAATTTCATTGAAGCCCTCACCACCCGGCGAACTATTAGTCTTTATCGTACTCTTCGTTTTCTCATCAGGAAGATTATAAGGAGGCATATTATCGGCGTTATAAACTCGGCCAGTAATGATCGGCTGATCAGGATCCCCTTCGAGAAAGTCGACAATTACTTCCTGGCCCACACGGGGGGTGAAGATAATCCCATAGTTTCCGCCAGCAAACCCATTGGCCACTCTAATCCAACAAGAACTTTTTTCATCTCTTTGGCCTTCTCTATCCCAGTGAAATTGCACTTTTACCCGGCCATATTTATCCGTGTATATTTCTTCCCCTTTGGGCCCAACGACAATGGCTGATTGGAGACCTTCGACTACGGGTTTGGGAGTCTTCCTTTCCGGACGGAAGGTGACGGTGGCGGGGATGCAGAGAAACTGATTTTCATAACTGAATTCTTCGCCAGCGGCGGCGATCTCTTCTAAGGTCTGCGGCTGCGCCCCTTTATGGCGCACCTCTACTAAAAAATACTCTTGATTAAAATTTTTGCGCTCGTGGTCCGTAAGTTTAAATTTAAAACCAGGGATAAGGCGCGGACAAACACTTTTACCCTCAGCTTTTTCTTGGAAAGTCATTATCTCTTGCAGGCGAATTTGGGCCAGCCTCTTGCCTCTATCCTGATCAATATATCCCCCGGGATAATCATAAATTTCCTGCCTTTGGAATTTTTTGGCTTGTTCCTGGGCAGTTAGATCCAAAGCAGGCTTCTCAAAATTAAAATCCCGCTGGGTTACTTTTCCCGAAAAAATCCTTTGCGCAAAAATAAATTCTTGGACAAACTCCTCTTCGGGAACTAAGCCTTCTCCAGGATGGTAAGGTACCTCCCCATCTCCGGGAATGGCTTTATAGGCCACCGGGCTATCAGCAAAAACTAAGAGATGCTTGTCTTGGGCATGCTCGAAAAAATAAAAAATGCCTTCCTCTTCTAATAAGCGCGAGATGAAGTTTAGGTCAGTTTCCCGGTACTGAACACAATATTCTCTTTCTTTATACTTGTCTTTATCCTGCAGGCGAAATTCATAGCGATTGCTGGGGATTCCGGCGTCCTGGAGAACCTGCTTAATTATCTCTTCAATTTTCTTATTTTGGAAGATACGGCAATCCTGTTCCAAGGAAAGAAGCCAGAGGTAAGGTACCAGGGTAGCGCGATAGAGAATAAACCGCCCCCTACTAGTCACCTGCATAAATTGATTAATAATCCCGTGCAGGTAACGTTCTTCTTTTTCGCCCAAGATGGTGAGCAAACCTTCCTGCGCCACTACTTTATCGAAATCTATTTCCTCTTCCGTGGCTAAGAGTAAGTGCCCTTCAAAGGGAGCAGAAACTTTTTCTAAAGCCGTAAATTCCACTACTCCCAAAGAAAGCTTTGCTTTCGGGATCTCGAATAAAAATCTGGCTTCGCGCGCCGATTTGCCCCAAATCATTTTTAACCTCCAAAATCAATCCTAAAGGAGCCATCTTCCGCCAGACCGAGATTAATTTGGGCCGGCATTTCTCCTTGACCCATGCGGGTTAAAATTTCTCTGGAGATTTGCGGAAGGATCGTTCCCCGCATTATGTGATCTATATTCCGAGCCCCGGTTTCCACTTCTTGACAGCGGCTGGCAATCTGTTCCACCACTTCGGGCGTATAGGTGAATTTGATCTTATTACTCTCGGACAGGCGGCGGGCCAGCTTATCTAATTTGAGGATAACTATCTCTTTCATATAACTTGGATCCAACAGATAGAAGGGTACAATGGTCATCCTGGCTAATAAAGCAGGTTTAAAATGGTGACTTAAAATGGGACGGATAGCCGCAATGACCGTCTCCAAAGGTGGTCTACTTCCTGGCGCGCAAAGCTGCGTAATAACATCCGAAGCTAAATTACTGGTTAAGAAGATAACGGTATTTTTAAAATCAATTACCCGCCCTTCGCCATCCGCAAGCATGCCCTTGTCAAAGACCTGATAAAAGAGATTGAGCACATCGGGATGAGCTTTCTCGGTCTCATCAATCAGCACCACGGAATAAGGTCGCTGGCGCACAGCCTCAGTCAAAACCCCACCTTCCCCATAACCAACGTAACCTGGGGGTGATCCAATCAATCTGCTCACGGTGTGGGCTTCCTGAAATTCACTCATATTAATCGTTACTAAAAATCGTTCTCCCCCAAAAAGGAGGTCAGCCACAGCCAACCCCGTCTCTGTTTTCCCTACCCCACTGGGCCCGACTAAAAGAAAAATGCCCAAAGGTTGCTGAGGGTCAGTCAAACCTGTCTTGGCCGCTTTGATCACTTCGCTTATTATTTTAATGGCTTCATCCTGTCCTTTTATTCTTTGCTTAAGGTTCTCTTCTAATTTGATAATATTCTGGGCCTCATCCCGTAATACTTTTCCCAAAGGAATTCCCGTCCAGTCCGAGACGACTTTAGCTACTACATCTGGATCAACTTCGATGCGCACTAAGGGATTATCTCCTTGCACCTTGGCCAATTCTGCCGTATTTTGGGCTATCTTTTCCTTCAATTCTTTAACTTTTGCTTCATCTCCGTCTTTGCTTTTTAGTTCATAAAGTTCTTTTCTAAGGGCGACTATTTGGCGGGCCAATTCTTGCTCCTTTTGCCACCGGCCGTTTAACTCCCCAATTTCCTGCCTTAATCTTTCCAGCTCTTGGTCAATCTCTTTTAGCCGCGTCTCCTCCACCGGTATTCCATGAAGTTGATCCCTTTCCAAAGCTTTCTTTTCCCTTTCTAAGGCCTGCATTGTCCTTTCTTTATCGTCGATAATATCCGGCTTAGCCGTCAAAAGAATCTTCACTCTGGCCGCGCTGGTATCTAAGAGGTCCACCGCTTTATCCGGAAGTTGCCGGCCAGAGATATAGCGGCTGGAAAGCTCAGCTGCAGCCCTAATGGCATCATCTCGGACCACTACTCCGTGGGATTCTTCATACCTCTCTTTTAATCCGCGCAATATTAAAATAGCCGTATCTACGGATGGTTCGTCTAATTTGACTAGTTGGAAACGCCGCGCCAAGGCCGCATCTTTCTCGAAATACTTCTTATATTCAGACCAAGTGGTCGCGGCAATCGTGCGCAACTCGCCCCGAGCTAAAGCGGGTTTTAAGAGATTGGCCGCATCACTCCCTCCGGTGGGCCCGCCAGCTCCGATCAAAGTATGGGCCTCATCAATAAAGAGAATGATGGGCTGCGCGGATGCTTTGATCTCATTAATCACTGATTTCAAACGATTCTCAAATTCTCCTTTTACCCCCGCTCCAGCTTGCAGTAAACCCATATCTAACCCCAAGATAGAGACGCCTTTAAGGATATCCGGGACGTCTCCTTTAACGACTCTTAAGGCTAAGCCTTCCACCACGGCGGTTTTCCCTACTCCGGCCTCGCCTACGACTATGGGATTATTTTTGCGGCGGCGGGCCAGGATATCGATCATCTGATGAATTTCCCGATCGCGCCCGAAGACGGGATCAATTTCTCCTGCTGCTGCTTTCCGCGTAAAATCGACACAAAAACGAGCCAAGGCTGGGCCTGCTGCTGCCACCCCCGCTTCACCTGCGGGCATCTCTCCAGGAGAAGGCTGCTCCACTGATCCCTTAACTAAATTTCGAAATTGGCCTAATAAACCTTCCCGGCCGATTGGCTTTAGCAGATCATAGTAACGGCCAGTGGTTAACTGGATCGGTTTAGTGAGCAGGGCTACCAGAAGGGCTCCCGAACGAATGCGGTTTTCGCCTAAGTCAACGGCCGAAATTAGGTAAGCATCTTGGAACCACTCCAGAAGGAGGGGTGAAAAAACTGGTTTACCCGCATTGCCGGTGCGAAATTCTTCAATGGTCTGGGCCACTGCTTTCTGCACTCTCCCGGTATCAATGTCAAAATGGCGAAAAATTAAGGGAAGATCAGAAAGGGGCTCTTCTAAGAGCTTGGCTAATAAATGTTCTACCGTGACTTCATAATGAGTCCGGGAGACGCAGAGTCCAGCCGCTCCTTCGAGCGCCCGGGTGCAATAATTGTTCAGTAAACTTAAGAGCGACTTAATGTCTACGGTAATCATAAATTAAACTCCTCTTCTAAGATAAGTTTAAGAAAATTTATTTCATTTTGGGTGCCAGTCCCTGAAACTCGACCACTGGGGGACGCAGGAATGACCATTAAAGAGCAAAAAGGTCATTCAGATGGACCAAGTGGGAATTTTAGCCCGCCCTTCTTCTGCCCAATCTCCAGCATAAACCCAAGTATCCCAGCCCAGGCTCGACCATTGCGGACTACCCAAACAAGTGGGCTTCATTTCTCCTTTAGCTAAGATAAGCTCCACCTCATATTCCAACGGTTCAGCTAAGTAAAGTTTTATCAAAAAATTAAGTCGTTTAAAGGTTAAACCTCCCGGAAGAAGCTCATGAAAATCTTTAGCCCCTAAGGGACCTATGCTCAAGAGAAATTTTCCCATACGATCAGGAATCTCTTCGCCGATATAGATGTCCTCCCCCAAAGTTGCCGAATTAACGCCCAAGCAGGACCGCTGTTCCAGAGGAATTTTGGCCTTTCTTAGCTGACCCGGAATTATCTCTATAGGAACTCCAGCTAAAAAATCCCGAAGCATAGTGGTTAGACCCAAACCCGAGCGAGGGAATTGCGTGAAGAGGCCCAAATAACGGAGTAAGGAATAAGGGTTATCTATATTTTCCCGCAGCTCAACTTCCCCGAGCCCTAAGAGGCAAAAGAGGCGTTCGAGGTCTAAAGGATTCCTTTCTTCAACTACTTGGAGGAATTGCCGATATTTGACCCAACACTGATAAAGAAGGTCATAAACACGTTGATTGAAGATATCTATAAAATCTCGAGTAACAGTCTCTTCTTCCGCAGCTTCCGCTAATAGGTCTTCCGTATAAAAGGTGGGCAAAGGGGAAGAAGAACCATATAAGCCCAAAAAGGTAGCTGTTACTGTGAAACTAAAAAAGCCCTCGGCATTTTCCTCAATCTGGGCAATGTCCGCTGGGGGGAAGGCTAAAGAAAGATGCGGGCGAATTTTAATATATCCTTTGGCGGCGGTAGAAGGTTTTTCTATTTCTTTAGTCAACCGGCGTAAAAGACGGAGCGCCTGGAAAAATGAGAACTCGTGTCCTTTCTCCAGGAGATCTAACTTTAAATTAATGGACGATCCCCTATCCTCGCCGGCCATTGATAAAGATCTCCTTTTAGGATTTCTTGAACTGCTATCCGCGTATAAGTATTAATGGAAGCGTACCCGCCAAAAAAGTGATCTAAGATACACCCAAAGAGGTAAAGGTCTCCCGGACTGGCAAAATGATCCTGACGCATTTTCAGTTTAATTTCTTGACCGCGCATCAAAATTCCGGAAACCAGGCGGTCTGAGGGAACTGTTTCTATGCTTTGAATGCCCGCGATTCTTCTCTTATTGGCTAAAGTGGCCGCTCTTTCGCGAGTCTCTGGGAATAGATAGAGCTCTAAGAGGGCCCGTAAATTTTCCACCCGGGCTAAAGAAAGATAGTTTAAAGATAAATGCGCTAAAAGGCGCCAGAGAAGATTAGTACCCAAAGGAGGAGAAATACTGGGCGTGGGCGGAGAAATATTCTGGAACTCAACATATTCGGGGGTGTTATTCGTAGGCCGCGCTACATCCCCCACCCGCAAATTCTCCGGTAAAGAACCGTTCGTGCAGAGGAGTTGGATGGAAAGAGTTTCCGCCGCAGGCAAACCACTCCCCGGCGGATAGGCTACGGATAGGTAAAAATCGAGGCCATTGTTTAGCGGGGATTGTTTAATAGAAACGTGGTAAGCTGGCCGGGATTGCGGGTCTGGATTGAAGAGTTCAAAAGGAGCATAAACCCGTTCTTCTGCCGTTCCCTGCACAAACCCCGTAACTTTTTGCACCCCATAAACTTGGTAATGTTCGGGGTGAAAACCAGCCGGTTTGATTAAATAATGCGTCCGGCGATGGTCCAATAAAATAGGGTCTGCTTCGTAAGGAAAGAGGTTTATAGCTGGAGTGACAAATAAAGAAAAATTTTCTTTCTTTAGCCGGCTAAGAAGAAAAGGTAACTCCCCCAATTCAAAATTAATCTCGAATCTACTCCCTTCTCCGCGACCCTGCCACTGATCCCAGCCTACCAAATCTACAAAAAGAAATTTTTCAGGGCAGATAAAATATTCTTGCAATATGCGGTAGCCAGGAAAGGCCTGGGTGGGATAGGGAATTAAAGATTCTCCCGCAGCAAACCCCACTGGTTTCAAGGAAGTGGGGGGAAGTTGACAGATATTTCCTTTCTCCAGTGGTCGGAGGGTGATCTGTTGCAAATGCCGCCGCAAAAGGAAATATAAATCCGCGGAACTAGCGTACTCTCCCGCGAGAAAAAATCTCAATTTTTGGGGTGGCCAGGCCGAAAGTTTTAGCCCATTAAGTTCCAAAAGAATTTTTATTGCTGGTGGTTTACCAGCCGGTTGGGCAAAAGAAACGTCTAAGATCTGCAAGGGATGGATTTCTACTTCGTAAGCTGTTTGGAAGAGGCAAGAAGTCCCTTCAATAGGGACGGAGGCAACCTGGATGCCCGCCGGAATGACCAAAGATTGTTTAAGGATTGACTTAGGGGTAAAGGCGATCAAAGTTGTGGAAGGAATGGGTTTCAAATAATGCGGCCAGATTATCTGCATGACTTCATTGATTAATTCAGGAAACTCATCATCTAACTTCTGGCGCAGCAGAGCAGTTAAAAAAGCAACCCCTTCTAATAACCGCTCCACATCTGGATCGGCAGTAGGGCCGGATAACATAGGAGCTAAGGAAGGATGTGCTTTGGCAAATTCGGCTCCTAACTCTTTGAGGTTGGCTAACTCTTCTTGAAAATATTTGTTGATCATAGAGTTAACCCCTTATCTCCACTTGTCCATCAGCATCCACAATAGTTTCTATAAATACCTGGGTCTTGGAGTCCATAGCTAAGCGAGCCGTAATCTGAAAGCGTAGAGACAGCGGATCATCTTCTTGAGGAATAAAATTAACCCGTACACCAGTTAGCCGTGGTTCATATTTCTGAATAGCCCCCCGGATATTTTTTTCAATGTCTCTTATGGAATCAGGCAAAGCATTCAAGAAATCGGAAAAATCAGGCACTCCGTAATCTTCGGCAATTAGGACATTCCCTTGCTTAGTGTTGAGGATGCGCCGAAGGTGCCGCAAAACAGAATCAATAACTCGCCGCGGTTCTTCTTTTCCTCGGCGCAGAGGTTCTTTCTTCCAGGTTTTAATCCGTTCCAGTAACCGCTCTTCGCGCATAAGTGATTATCCAGAAGGTGAAAAATTTTGCTAAAAAATTTTTAGCGCCCTTTGGGCAAGCTTACAAGGAGAATGTCTCCTTAGGCATCCTAAATACGTACCCAACCAGAAAATAAAATTATTCTTTGCTCCTTAGAAGCAAATTTCCAAATTCCCTTTTCTGGCCGCTCCCCGAAGGGAGAGGCCAGGTCAAGAGGGAATAATTTTTACTGCTTTGGCGCTGTCCAGGAATCTTGGGCTTCAATTCCATCGGGTACCCAAGTCCAAATTATGTCCCGGTAAGTAAAAGAGACATCTTCCATGTGCGTAAAACTCTCGCGGCTAGGATCCAGAGTATTCGGCACCCAAGGTTTAATGGAAACGATGATGGCATTCTGCAATTTAATCGTAAAGTAATGTTCTTCAGTCCCTGCTGGGGTAATTCTATAAAATTTGAGGGTCACATCTTTCATTCTTTCCCCGCTACAGAGCGCCTGATATAGTTTGGGACTCGACTTATCGTAAACCTTGGTAATAGTTAAAGGCTGATGAACTCTTTTTCCGGTAGGTAGTCCCGTCTGCGGATCACGAGGTATATAGACTTCATGATTCAAAGCCTGGCAGAGGATAGTATCTTCCCGCCCCTGAATGTCACAGGCTTTTTCGGAAATATTCCCTTGCTTCTCTCCGGTCAAAGACATGTGAAATGGCATTGGCATGACTATTTCCTCCTTTTTTAGCATTTAAAATACCGAGGCCTTCGCCTTCGGCGAAATTTATTTTTTATCTAATTTGCCCACCAAGGAAAGAGTGAAGAAAGCACCCATGTATTTGAAATGGGGCCTGACTTTTAGGTTCACCCGGTACCATCCTGGCTCGCCTTCCACATCCTCTACGGTTACTTGAGCCTGGCGTAAAGGTCGTCGGCTGCGCACTGCTGGCGAAGGACTTTCTTGGTCCGAGACATACTGGCGAATCCACTCGTTGAGTTCCCTCTCCAGATCCACTCTTTCTTTCCAAGTACCAATATTCTCCCGTTGGATAACCTTTAAATAGTGGGCCAGCCGGCTGATAATGAAGATATAGGGCAATTGGGTGCCCAGTTTGTAATTGAGCTCGGCCTCTTTCCCTTCTTTACTTATCCCAAAGAATTTCGGTTTCTGGGCCGAGTTAGCCGAGAAGAAAGCGGCATTGTCTGTCCCTTTGCGCATGGTCAAGGCCATGAACCCCTCTTCGGCAAGTTCAAATTCCCGGCGCTCGGAAATCAGAATTTCTGTAGGAATCTTAGTTTGCACTGTCCCCATGGCTTCGTACTGGTGTAAGGGCAAATCTTCTACAGCCCCTCCTCCCGCTGGACCAATTATATTAGCACACCAACGATACTTGGCAAAACTGTCCGTTAAGCGCGAGGCAAAAGCAAAGGCTGAATTACCCCAGAGATAGTGGTCGTGACTGGCGGAAACGTCTTCTTTGTAATTGAAAGCTTTTACCGGTTTATTCACGGGATCATAAGGCGCGCGCAAAAGAAAGCGCGGCAAAGTTAAACCTACGTAGCGAGCATCTTCGGACTCTCGGAAGGACTGCCATTTGGCATATTGGGGACCTTCAAAAATAGATTTAAGATCTTTTAGATGGGGCAGAGTGTTGAAGTCAACTAAGCCAAAGAACTTGGGACTGGCTGCGGTAATAAATGGCGCGTGCGCCATAGCCGCCACACTGGCCACATTCTTCAGCAAGGTCATATCTTGCGGATTTGCGCTAAATTCATAATTACCAATCATGGCCGCGTATGGTTTTCCTCCGAACTGGCCATATTCCGCAGTGTAAACAATTTTGTAAAGTCCGGATTTGGTAATCTCCGGAGCATCCTCAAAATCAGCGAGCAGATCTTCCTTACTTACGTTGAGCACATTGATCCTTATATTTTCCCGAAAGTCAGTCCGATCGATTAAAAACTTTAAGGAACGCCAAGCTGATTCAATCTTCTGAAAATCGGGGTGGTGGAGGATGGCATCGAGCTGAAGGGAAAGCTTCTGATCAATCTCGGCCGTCATCTCATCGAGGAGCGCTTTAGAAACGCGCACCGCTTCCTTCCCCGGTTCTAAGAGCTGGGCAATTAGAGCCTCCACTCCTTTTTTCGCCAAAGAATAAGTCTCATCCGTAGGTTTGAGCTGCGTAGCTTGGACGATCTCATCTAAGAGAGAGACCTGTTCCATGGTTTCCTTTTGGCCGGCCATAGCTTTTTGTTCTTCTGCCATATTCATCCCTCCTTACTCCCCAACTCCAATTTCTTTAAGGAGCTGGTTGCGCGTATTTTCATCCTTAATCAATTCTTGGATTTTCTTCCGGAATTCCGGAATGTTACTCATCGGCCCTTTTAAAGATTTCAAAGCCTCGCGTAATTCTAAGAGCCTCTTTAATTCTGGAACCTGATTGACTATTGCTTCCGGCTCCAAATCCTTCATTGACTCAATGTTTAGTTTTACCTTCAGATCTTCATCAGGCTTTCCGGAAAGTTTATTGGGGACGATAAGGTTCAGACTAATTCCGTGGGCTTTTAAAACGCTGTTAAAATTATCTTTGTCAATTTCCACCGGCTCTCTTTTTTCTAAGGGTCGATCATCTGGCTGACCGGTAAAATCGCCCAAAACCAGCAATTTTAAAGGCAGCTCTACCTCTTCTTTGGCCTCTCCGGTGGCCGGACGATAGACGATGTTTACTCTTTCCTTCGGGGCAACAGATGCTTCGCGGGCCATAAATACCTCCTTTGAATATTTTTTATTTCTACGAAAATCGTAGACCTTTATTAATTCAGTCCCAAGCGCATGGCTTCGGCCAAATCGAGCTTAGCAATGCGTAAAATAAGATCACTTAATTTTTCTTTTAAGCCCGGCTCAGAGGCATTATTCCAGCCAAGCCATATTGTTTTCAAGCCTTGTAAAGCTAAGTCTGGATCCCATTCTTCTAAGTGATAATTATCTATATCCTGCAATATTTGTTCTAAATAAGGACGCGCCGGTCGGGGTTTCTTCATCTCTAATAAGAGTTGGGCAACGGCTAATCGCCACAGAATCTTCTCCTTGCCGGAAGAGCTCTTTTGCATCTGCTGCTGCAAACCAGAAATGGCTTCCAAAAGCTTTCCTTCTTTGATCATTTCTTTTGCCTTGGCCACTTCTTTACTCATAAGGTCTTCTTCCTGAACGCTGGCCGCCGAAGAGCTGGTTAAAGGAGCGGATAAAGTAACGGCCGTACTGCCGGCTATTTCTTTCAGCCATCCTTTGGTCTCTAAGTCAGCAAAGGGAGTACCATCAGCAAAAGCAAGTTCCGCTAAGCCCGGAAGGCGGGAAATTAAATAAGCCGTTTCTCTTTTTACAGCTTCCGCTGCCGCCTGGTAGGTTGGGCCCAGCATAGTCAAGGCTTCGGCTACCAGCCGGTTTAAATCCAACCAGAAAATAAATTGGCTAACTTTCCCCTCCGCAGCTTTTACCAAGGCTTCGTAATTTCCCTTGGCCTGCAGGTCATGCAGACTATTTTTGACTTGACCAGGGGGCGAGGGTATTTTGGTCTTCCCTTCCGCAGCGGGAGGAAGATTATCTACCATGCTCCAGGAAGCCATTCTATTCAAGCGGTAAGCCTGGGGATTGGCCATATTTTCTTGGAAGAGATAAGCGGCAATCTCCCGCATCTTAGCCCAGACCGAGTTGAGGGCTCTTTGCGCTTCTTGGGCCGAAGAGATTAATTCTGGTTCATCTCGCGCAGGCGCTGGGGGAGTTGCTGGAGGCCTGGGGGAAGGTTTTTCTTCTTCAACCTTCTTTTCCTCCGCTGCTGGTTGGGTTACGGCCGTTTCGGCAATATTTCTAAAGTAATCCCGCAAAGGGCTTAAGGCCGGAGGCTCTTCCACATGCTGACTGATGAAGTCATCGATCTGATCAAAGTTTTCCTTGATTTTTTGAAAAAGTTCCGGGGAGAAAGAAGCGGGCGCCAAAGACGCCAGAGCCGTTTCCATCTTTTCCACCCACCATTCCATAGTGCGGACGCGTCCCCGCATGCGGGCTTTGGTGGGATAAAGAGTTTCCCAGAAATTCTCTAAAAGATCTCGATAAATTTGCAGCCCTATGGCCAATCCTTCCACTTGGCGATTATAGATAAGAGCTACGGCTAAATAACTGGCCACAGCCAAGTCTTTGGATTTTTGGGACAAAATGATGCTGGCCAAGTTTTCTACTTTGCGCCAATCTATGCCACTGGAGGCCGAAGGCAAGGAGAGCTTGTCAATCTCAGCTTGTAACTGTTCATACTCTGGGGTATAGCGCGCTTCTTGTCCTGCTGGCTGATCAGGTTGAATCGGTTCTTTACCCAAAACTAAGAGATCCATTTAAGCCTCCCGGGCCTGCTTTTCAGCCCAAGAATCAGACCACAAATCCGAAAAATCTCTGGGGAGGAGTGGTCGCCGATAGAAAGCTAAATAACTCTTTTTTAAACTTCCCCCCATGAAGATAGAATAGGGGATAGCCTCTCCTCTTTTTTTCCAAAAATAATGGTAGAAAGAAATTAAGATAATCGGATCCCTGGAAAAAGTTTGGTCTAAAGATATAAAAAATGGATCTTGAGCTAAATTTTGACGCACTTGTTCTTCTATCGTTTGCCAATCCTTTTCGCCCTTTTGCTCCCTTCTTTGCGCCATCTTCTCCCATGATTCCGCCGGGGCAGGAATCTGCCTTATCTCTTCTTCGAAGTTTTTCAAGGTTTTAAAAGACTTGGCCGTTAAGGTTTCCATCTGATTCCAGCATGCCTCAAAGGCTAGGGGCAGAAGGTCCCAATTTTTCTCCCAGTTGGGAAGAGCACCTATCCCTATGAGTAAAATAGGGTAAGAACGCCCCAAGCCATCACTACTATCCCGGAGGAGTCCGCAGGCTAACCCTTGCTTTCCCACCCCTCTCATCCAGAAACGCCAGGAAAAAAACTTCCCCTGATCTATTTTAATCTGCGCATATCCGTTGCTCATCCACTCCGCCACACCACTACTCAAGGGATTGGTAGCTCCTAACTGGAAGTAATCTTTAAATGCGGGATGCTTTCCCCAGGCGCTCCATTGCCATGGCATAATTTTATTGATCCCAGCAACGGACGATATTCTTCGGCGCTTGTTTGGGAAGAGTCATCAGCTTGCCTAAGGCCGGTAACTCCCCTGTGAATTCATATTTCACCCGAATAAACTGCACTCCTAAGCGGTCCAAGGCCGCTTTTTCCGCCGGAAATTCGTTAGCAAAGAATGTACGTATACCTCCTTTGAAATCCTGGAGGAATTCGGGAAAAGCCTGGTAGCCCGTATATTTCTTTTTCAGAACTACATCCCCTATTTCTATCTGTAATAAAACATCACTGCAAGTATCGGGTGACCATTGAAAGGTTTTGCTCACTGGGTAATTATAGTTAACTAAGCTTTGAGTAGTGCCCCCGCAAAGTAATTCTAACTTGGTGCTCTGCGGCTGGACTTTTGCTTGGGCATTAGCGGCCGTAGGCAGAGCTTTGATGCCCACCACGTAATTAGTTTTAGTTACCGTCTGTTTACTCGTCGCCGTCTGTTTTAAGAAAGCAAAGAATGCTGGATCAAAGGGAATACTTCCCCCCAAAGCTTCTTTACTATAGTGGCCTCTCTGCACGTTCCAGCCAATAAACGGCGCAGCAGGGCCTTTGACAAATTTCCATACTGGCCCTTCCGGACTTAACAAAAGCTGCGTGGCCTGTTGATCGGCCGCTCCTTGAGTCTCGGCTAACACCATCTGTTCCCACTGGCTCTGCAAGTGGCAGGCTGCTTCCATCCGCATAAAATGGGCAAAAAATTCTAAGGGGCCTGCCAAAAGTTTAACTATCATCCCATCCAAAGGCCTTCCCCCTACCGAAGCTTTCAATTTGTTTAAGGCGGCCTGCGCCATGAAAAAGGGAGATTTGCTCGTTACCGGGTCTTCGCCGAATACCTGGGTAGCCAATTGAAAAGCCTGCTGGCGAGAGGTGGCCATAGGGGCTAAAGCAGACAGGGCGCTGCGATATTCTTGGTAAATCTTATTGGTTTGCGCAATATCTTCACCGGGAAGAGGCTCCTGGGTGATAGTCTTTTTCCCTTTACTAATTAATTTCTTTCCTTCTTCGGCAGCTTTGGTGAGGATACCCGAGACCGCCGCCGGGGCTTTAGCTACCTGGATTTGATAAACTTGGCTGACCCACAGAGGAAGCCCTTCGGGCTTGATTTGGGGTTCTAACTCTTGGGTTAAGCGCTTCAAGAACTCAAAATATGGACTTTGGTCTGTCCCCATTTTAGCGGCCATCTGTTGCCATTGATTTTTACCTTTTATTCTTTCCGCCCCCTTGGGGAAGAAAAGGCCAAATTGGTACCAGGCTTCCCAGCAAGCTTTTTGGTAAAACTTCTCAAACTCGGCTTTTTGTTTAGTAAGCGCTATAGGATCTGGAGGAGCCATCTCCACTTCTTTGAGAAATTTTTCCATCAGCTCCTTCCCTTTGCGGGTATAAGCAGGAGGGATAATTTTTTCCCCGGCCTGAGTTTGTCCCCCCCAAAACTCACTAAGGGTTACTGGCGGAAGGCCTTGGCCGTTGGCCCAAGTGACCAACCATTGCAATTGGCCGCCTTTCAAAGCCAGGAGGTGTTTGAGCCAGGATTGGAGGAGGGCAATCTCTTTATTGATTTCTCCCGGATCTGAACGCCAGAGGAGATAATACAGGTATAAATCACCGAATTTTTTCTTCACTTCCGGAGAAACCTCTGGGCCTTTAGCAAATGGAGATGCATACGAGGGCTGAGGCCTTTTCTGCAATGCCTCCATATCTTCGCCCGCGAGTTTCGCCTTCAATAAAGATATCCGCCTTACTAAATGCCCTACGTAGGGACCAATCGCTTCGTCTGGAGAAGCATCCGTAAGGCGGGTGATTAATCCCCCCATTTCCTTATCGAAATTAGCCAAGAAATTCTTTTGGAAAAGAGCACAATATTTTTCTTTCAAGCCTATTTCTGCTTTCCGGCTTTCATTCAGCCCGAATCTCGGGATGCGCCACCCGCGATTTTCTTCTTCTACTTTAAGGATGGCCAAGCGAAAGCGATCCATGGTCTGCAAGTCGGCTTGAATTTCTCCTTGGAGCACAGGTGGTTTAGCAAACTCCCGCGTCACTTCCCGCAAAGTCTTCAAGTTTTTTACGAAGGAAAAACTGAGTAGCCCGCAAACCGCAATGCCTAAAGTGACCCAAGAGATCAGACCTAAATTCCGCGTTAGGCTGCGCCATTGTAAAGCTCTTTGGGTGGGAGCTAAAAGACCTCGGTCTTTGGGCAGTATCTTCTCGAAAAAATCATGTAAGAATAGTCCTTTGTTTGTCCCCGGAAGTACCTCTCTTTCCCCGATTAACCCTAATTCCTTTAAGAAATGAGAATAAGGGGTCCCCTCCTGGCGCCCACTACTGAAGAATAGTCCTCGTAAAAGAGGAGTCTCTTGGTAGGGATTTTCGCGGAAGGCGACTTCCATGAAAACTTTTAGACCCCGCTTTAGATTAGCGAATTCTTCCGGAAAGAGTAAAAGCCCTGGTTCTATGGCTGAAGGTTTCATTTGCTGGAGGAGAATTAGGCGCAAATGGCGCAAGTGATCGCTTATGGCCTGGAAGGCCTGTTCTAAGAATGGGCCAACTGGAGAAGTTAAGTCCTTCTTAATATGACCCATGGCTTGATCCAAACTTTCGGGGGGTAAATGATCACAAAATTGGGCCATTCCTTGAATCAAGTCGCCTTTGGTTACCAAGATATATACCGGGATTTTTGTTCCCAAAACCCGCATTAGCTCTTCTATTCGCCGGCGAATATTGCGGGCATCATCCTCTAAGGCTTCGGGCGGAGCACTCAACAATTTATCTGCCGAAATGGTGACGATCAGACCGTTTAAAGGCTCTTTTTTGCGGTATTTAATAAGGAGATGCAAGAATCTCTGCCATTCTTCTTTATCTTTACCTTCATCTACAGGAATAGTCCACCGGCCGGCCGTGTCTAAGATGACGGCTTGTTCAAAGAACCACCAGTCGCAATTTCTAGTCCCGGAAATCCCCGAGGTTCTTGTGTATTCCGCGAAGGGAGAAGAAAGACGGGCGCTGCTGATAGCCGTAGTTTTCCCTGAACCACTTTCCCCGATGACCAAATACCAAGGAAGGACGTAGAGCGGATTTCCGTATTTACGCAAATGGGAGCGGCGCAAGGTCTCGATAGCCTCTTTCCAGCGATTCTGCAGTTCTTTAAGGTCTTCCCGCTCTTTTCCAGTCAAGCTTTTTATATGCGCTTCATCCTGTTCAATCACTTGCTGGACAAACTTCTGCTCCTGCCGGCGATGCCATATTTTCCGCAAGAAAAGAAGGCCAATACCAACGCCAAAAAGGACTAATAAAAGAAAGATGCCCACCCACCATGGCCAATCTAAGAAATAAACTGCGCCAAAGACTAAAGCAATGGCCAAAAGAACAGCCACCACTACCAAGAAAATCTTAACCAATTTTAATAAGGTATCTCTCATTTAAAACCCCATAGATATAAAATTTTCTCCTACCCCTCTTAAAATAAAGCGGTAAATGAAGAAAAGCGCCCCGAAGAGCACGAGGGGAGCCAAAATGCCCACTATGGTCAAAATAGGAAAAGAGCTTTTCTTAGGTGCGGCACTTGAGCCAATTGTCTCGGTAGGATAGGATTCCGGAAAAAGTTGTTTTCTCTCTAAAGTAGGCAACCCTAAGGAGCTACCCGTGAGGATCTTTAAGTTAGAATTTTTTAATTGCTCCAGCAAAACTTCATCCCCAGGCTGATGGAAACGGCCCATGAAGCCTAAGGCTAAACAGAGATAATAAACCTCCCTAACTTCTCGCTGATGCAAGCCTAAAGCATTTAGCCTCTCAAAAAATTCTTCGCCAGCTTCAGTGGTTTGATAATAAAGACGCTGGAGTTGTTCGCGCTGCCACTGTTGTTTTTGGGGCCAATTAGAATTCAGGATAGCTTCATCTATCCAGGCGCAAACGGCAAAACGGCCTGCTTCAAAGTCTTCTGGAGAAACCAGGCCTTTTCTGACCGCTTCTTCAGCCTGGGCCAGAAGGCGCGAAACATCAGCTTTAACTTGATCATAAGAGGGCTGTTGTCTGTCCACAGTTTTCAGAAAATAAAGCATATAAGCAATTACCGGCATGAAAAAATCAGATAAAGGCATATTCTTCTCCCTAATTTAATTTTTTAATTAACTCCTCCCTACCACCATTAATTCCACCTCCAGGTCTTCGGGAGCCCGGTCCCAGTACAAAGCAATGTTGTTGCTTTTCTCTACTGCCGCCCATTGTTCGCTATGGTGGTCTATTTGAAAATACAAGCAGGAAGCTCTCCGCGGTAGCTCCTGGGGTGGTACAGGGAGATGTTCTAAATTTATTCCCGGAAGAGCCCGGGCAATGAGCAAAGGTAAAGCGGCCCGGGAACTTAACTTGGCCGCCGTGACCAAAGAATGCAAAACTTCCCGCGGATCTTCCTCCGTCTTAAAGACCAAATAGAAGCGATTGCGCCCGGCAAAAATGGCCGGATTTAGTTCGGCCGAATAATAAGTGCCATCAAAGAGGAGGCGAATAATATATTCTGGCCCAGCCGTGATTTCGTCTAAGAGCTGAGATATTAGGGCCTGCGCTGCGGCAAAACATTCCCCTAAATTCCGGTGATCATAAACGGGCAAGGCTTTTTCCCCGCTCTTTAATTCGCCCAGCATATTCACCTTCTCGGAAAAAGTAGAAAGCTCACCTACGATCTGCCGCAAAATGCCATAAACCCACCACGGATGGATCTGGGGTACTTCCGTAAAATGAAAGAGCATAGGAATATAGCGGTTCAAAGAGCGCAGAGCCAATAAGTAAACCATATCTCGCGTCCCAAATTCGGCAGTCTGAATACCCCTTTCCCTCTTGTATTCTTCTAATTGGTGGCCGCGTCCGGCTAATTGATCTCTGATCTCGCGCACCATGTTTTGCAAAGTCTCGGAGCTGGCTAAAGAAAGGGCGGGGGGTATAAACTTTTCCGCCAACTTAATCTCAGCCCCTACTCTTTCTAACTGGGCAAAGGGGAGGAGAAGATAATCGCCCAACTGGGCTAATTCTGTCTCCCAGAATATTTTCAGGACGTAATATAGTCTTTTCACTTTCCCTTCTGGCCCCCCAGCATGGAGATCTTTTACTTCCTCCGGGTCAGCTATAGTTACAAACCGAGTGGTTACCTCGGCCACGTTCTCCAATTTAGGGAGGATGGTTACATTCTCGCCGTTATAATTAAACTTCTTTAATCCCACGTAAACCGTAAAAGGCTTGCCGCCTTCCATCCAGGCCTCCTGAAAGGAGCGCGCTTCGATTAAGGCATTGCCCGGCAAGGTAGCATAGGTGCCATCAGGAAAAAGAAATTCTCCTTTCAAAATATTGAAAGTACGGTTAGCTAAGGCACCTCTCTGCACTTCCCATTCCCCAACTCCCCAGAAATAGGGTTGTAGAAATTGATTAAAGGGGATTAAAAGAGATTGAAAAGATAAATCCAAAAGCTGAAAATGCTGGGGCTGCAAAAACAACCCCTGATGCCAGAATAATGGTCTTTGGGTATCCATTTATCTCCCTTTTATTTCTTGAATAGCCTGCGGCCCTAAATAAAGTTCTAAGTTAAGAATTCCGGGCTTAACCACTTTGGTCTTACTGAACCACCCGCCCTTAATCTCTTCTTGCAAGGGAACTTGTTTTAACTTGGTGGCGTAGTCTTTCTGGAGATGATAGTAGCCGGCTACTACGCCCACATATTTAGCATTCTCGGCCCGGTCTAGAAGAAGTGTCGTATCCTGTCCAGGCTGGATGACCATCCTTTTCGAGGTGGCCACACTCGGATCAAATCGCGTACATTCTAAAAGTTTGGCCACTCCTTCTTTCTCTTCTTTTTGTTGATTGAAAGCATTAGGGTCCGTAAGCTGATAGATGCAGAAGAGCAAAGTATGGGGACTATCTTCATAAAGATTTAAGCGTGGATCACTCTTTAAATGAAGACGAATAGCCTCCTTCTCATAACGCCACTCCGGCGGAGGAGCAATGGGCGGCTTGGAAGCACAGGAAACAAAGAAAAAACATAAAAATGTTATTCCCCATAAATTAATGTGTTTTTTCATATTCCCCCCTGTCTACCATGGCATATAATTTTTGGCAACTTTTTTCAAACTCTCTTAATAATTCCTCCAGGAAACGCCCGGATTCATAATAACCTTTGGCCTTGCTAAATTTCTCTTTATAGAGATCGAAAAGCTTAGCTTTCCGCAAAGGACCAAACTCAAATCCTCCCTCTCCCTCAGCCGCAATGCGCTCGGGATCGAGTTCCTGCAAAATCTCCCCCATTTTGGCCTGCGCCGCTTGCTGAAAAGCCTTATGGGAAACCAGAAAAGCATCTTTAATCTGCTTTAAATAGTTTTGGAGTGAATCTCCGCTAGGGCTTTCCCCCGCAATATTTGAGCCGATAACCAAACGGATTGTTTCCAGTTCCGTCTCCTTCCCCCTGAGCGTAGACTGGATTACCCCAATAATTTGATTTAGCGTATCAAAAACCGTATTCAAGGATGCGGTTAGTTTTTCCAAAGCATCGGGCGAAGAAAGATCTTGGAGAGAATACCTTTTGCCGAAAAGAGCCGAGAGAAGGCCGGCTAACTCCCGGGGGATGGCGTGGTCGGAAAATCCTTCCCCAGTCTGATTAAAACGTTGACTCAATTTTTTTAAGACATTAATCTTTTCCGGGAGAGGATAAGCCTGTAACTTTTCCGCCAGAAAACGGCCGATTAAATTTTCGGCATTAACTGGATCAGCTCGATAAATTCCGCGCAATTCTTCAGCCAAATTTTCCAAAAAGAGGTCTTTATTTTTTGCCTCCATACCTGCCCTTCTCCGACGTTCTTTTCGGCTGAATGATAACAGTTTCTGAAAGTAAATCTTCTTTATTTTCTCCTTGGTCTTCTCTTCCGGCCGGAGCAATTTCTGAAATTTCTTCTTGAGCTAATTCATCAGCATAAGTTTTCTTCTTTGCCCTGGCCGTCTTAGCAGCAGGGGTGATAATAACTGTTTCGGCACCTAAATCATCTGGGGGCGGGGTCTGCGGACCGAGAATAACCGTCTGCGCTACCTCCTCATCTGCAGGTCCGGCAGGAGGAATGGATGGTTTTTCCAGCCTTTTTGCTTCTGGACGGAGAATAACCGTTTGGATAGCTTCTTCTGCCAACTCTGGTGCTGCTGAGGGCTTGGTCTGTGGGTAATCTTCTTGAGAAATAATAACCGTCTCTGGAGCTTCCTCAGCCACGGTTGGCGGAGTAGCCTCTTTTTTAAACTGCCCCGGAGTCAGGATTACTGTTTCCACGGCTGCGGCGGCAGGAGATTGGGCAGCTTTCGTCCATTCCGCTAAGAGCTTTTTTAAAATTTGGCTTATGGGGGCATCTTCCAGGATAGGTGCAGCCTTAGGTTCAGGCCCTTTTAACTGGAAAAGGTAATCTTTAATTTCTTCCCGAAGTTTGCCTAATTTGGGCAATAAATTTTCAGAGGAGAAAGTAGATTTCTCCGGCAAACTTAAGCTTAACAAGGACCATCCTAACTGCAGAGACTCTTCCCATAAAGGCAGAAAGGAGGCCGGAACCTTTTGGCCATCGGGATTCCAAAATATATTCTCCGGCCGGAAGACTGGGGAAAATTCCCCAAAAGAAAAAGATTCGGCTTTAGGCATAATTTCTTGCGCTTTTCTTAAGGCAGCGTAGACTTGAGAAATTTTTTGTTTTTTATTCGTTAATAACGCATAAAACCAAAGCTGCCCAAGAAAATAAAAAGTCTCCACCGAAGGAAGGTTGGGAAAGGGAGAGGGATTAAAGGTTAGGGGCAAATCGATAATCTCAACTTGAAAGTCCCAAAAAGTCGGTAATAGACCGGGGGCCGGCAAGTCTACCCAAATCCGATCTAAAGATAAGCAGATTTCAGGGGGAGGCCCAAAGCTCTTCTCATCCAAAAGCTTTTGCATAACCCCATGCAAGAAAGTCAGCTTTAGATAAAGAACTTCTCCAAAAAAGCTTTCTTTGTTACTAAATAAGTGACCGGCGTGCTGACCTTTATTTTGGAAAAAGGATTGTAAACTTTCTCTTCTGCCCCATTCCTGCTTTAGCTGGAGCTCTTCTTGCAATTCTCTCTCTTTAGCGCCGCCGAGCAGAGGAATAAAATCTTGGGCATTCAAAGACCTGGCTTTGAAGATTAGCATATAAAAAGGGTAGAAGGAAAAAGGCGTGATTCGCTCCCGGGCTAAATTCTTTACGCCAAAGCACTCCGCCTGGTACGGACATCCCTTACAGGGGAATATGTCTTCTTTAAGTTCCAGTGAAAATAAATTACTGAAGCCGTCCATCAAAGCAAATCTATCTTGGACATGCGGTTGAGCATGGTTAGATGAGCAAGTAAAAAATTCAATCTTCCCTTGTTTAAAGCAAGATGGGCAATAAAGGTATCGTTCCAAAGTCTGGGAATAGGAAGGAAGGTTAAATTCAGCCAGAAGATCATCTTCGCGGCATAGGTGCAAGACCTTTCCACAGTGGGGACATAAATTGGGAAAAAAGCATTTTTGCTTTTTGCAAAAAAATAAAGGCTCCCAGGGACTAATCAATTCATTTTTTTCATCCCCCGGGTTGGATAAAAAAATGGACGATTTATCTTGCCAGTGCTTGCGCAAAGCCCTTTGCCAACTCTGGTCAATACTTGAATTCGTTATGGGCCATAATTCGTCTTTTTTAAGCAAATAATTGTCTCGGGGTACTAAAAGAAAAACCTCTTGGATCTCCGAGTAAGCTTCGGTAATAAATTTGCCTTTTATTAATCTATGCCACGGGTCAGATTGGGCAGCTTCTAAAAAAGGAAAATTGCTTCTTTCCAGGATTTCTGGATTATCGGAGATTAAGGAGATTTGCAGAAAACATCCCCCTGAAGGAGGATTTAAAAAATTTCTTAAGGAAGGGTATTCTTTAAATATTTGCAAAATTTAAACCTCCTTAGGGGCTTTTTCGCGGCCTTGGGATTAGGCCTTAGTTCCCTTCCTCTATGTAAGGTGCACTGCTCAAAATCAACAGGCTCTATTATATTTTTTAAGATAATGATCAAATATATTAATTATATATGCAGAGCTTAAAAAGTCAATATTTTCATTTACTGACCGTCTAACAGTTTTAATATTTCTCGCCAACAGCAAACAGGAATTTAAAAACTGATCGACGGTCAGTTTCATTTACTCTAAGCCATTTCTTATAATTTCCCGCAAGCTCGTGGCCATTTCTTGGCCGTTTTGAAAGCGTTGGGGCGGAGATTTTGCTAAGGCCTTGAGCATAAAAACGTCCAGAATCGCAGGAATTCGGGGATTTAAGGCCGAGGGTAGCCATGGTGTTCCCTGGGTTATCTGGTAAGAAAGAGCAGAAAGATTCTCTCCTTTAAATGGTCTCGTTCCGGTCATCAACTCGTAGAAGACACACCCCAAAGAGAAAAGATCAGACCGGCCATCGAGTTCGCGTCCGCTAATTTGCTCCGGAGACATATAGGCGGGAGTCCCCAAGATCGACCCTGTTTGAGTAAGGGTGGAAGTAGGCAGTTTGGCAATCCCGAAATCCATCACTTTGGCTTGGCCATTAGGAGTAAGCATAATGTTTGCCGGTTTAATATCTCGATGCACAATTCCATGGCGATGGGCAAAATCCAAAGCTTCGGCAGATTCTATTATTAAATTTATAACTTTCTCCAAAGGGAGCAAGCGATCTTTGCTCGTATACTTACTCAAGGGCTCCCCTTCGACAAATTCCATGGCCATAAAAGAAAGCCCTCTATCCTCTCCCACATCGAAGATAGTGACTATGTGCGGGTGAATTAATTTTCCCGCTGCTTGCGCTTCATTGAAAAAGCGTTCTTTTAAACCTTCTATTTCTTGAGCTTCATAAAGGCGGTCAAAGCGAATTGTCTTGATGGCCACTAATCGACCAATAATTGGGTCTCGCCCTTTATAAACAACGCCCATAGCCCCTTTACCCAATTCACCCAGAATTTCATAACGGCCAATTTTCTTCGGGGGGCCAGCACCCTCTAACAAATCTTCGGTTACTGCTTTGGGAATCTTTTCTTCTATTTTAACTTCTTTTATTTCCTCGCCCATTTTACTCCGGAGACCCGTGAATAATAAATATTGCCCCACTGTTAAAAGCAGGGGGAAAAATACTTTTACCCATATCCCCTGAAAGATGGCCCCGACCATTATCCCCCCAATGACCACTATTGTCAGGCCCAAAATTAATAAGGCGGTAAACGGCCGGGTTTGGGGCATAATAATGGTCAAAAATATTCCTACAACCACTAATAAGAAAAATTCCCCAAAGGGTACCCATAACGGCCGGGAAATCAATCTGTTTTGAATAATGGAGGCCACCTCTTGGGCATGTTTTTCTACTCCGGGAAAATTTGGAGAAAATGGGGTAGTCATTAAGTCTTGGACTCCCGCCGCAGTTCCCGCAGCCGTCACCCCCACGATGACTATTTTATTTTTTAAAACTTCTTTAGTTACCTTCCCAGATAAAATATCAGCCGCTGCATAATGGGGAACAGTTTGATTGCCCCCATAATAATTGATGAGCATCATCCCTTGGGTATTGGTGGGCAAAATTGTTTTTCCCAAACGAATTGATTGACCTACTCGCACAGCTATGTCCCCTCGGGACAACCCTAAATAAGCAGCCGCTATCTGGAGACTAAAAGAGGGATAGTAATGACCCGCAAATTCGATAAACAAAGGATCCCAACGGACTTTGCCATCAGGATCAGGAATAACGTTGATATGCCCTAAAGCTTTTGCTCCCTGCCCCACTTCCGGGACTGGAGCAAATATTTCTTTTGCTGTTAGAGGAGGAAAATCAGAAAATTTCTGGGGATCATCGAAAAGAAGCAAAGAAAAAGGAGCGATATGTGCCGGGGTCTTTAATTTTTTTTCGTCGTCTGCTTTTCCCAAAGTAAAGTAAAAAGGATAAATAACATTCCCTGCCCGCTTGGTAGCTTCGCCCAAGATTTGATCTTCCGGGGAGGCTTCTTTGCCCGGGAGTGGTAAAAAGATTATATCAACGCCGATGATTTTGGCTTCACTCTCAGCTATCTTAGTTACCAATTCGGCCACCTTCGATCTGGGCCAAGGCCATCTCCCTACCTGATTCATCGAAGAGTCATCAATGGCTACGATCGCTATCTCTGGAGGGGGCTTTAGTGGCCCTCTAATTCTTAGACTCAGATCATAAAATTTGCCATGGACAGTATCCCAAGCTCCAACTGGCAGAAAGAAAAGGACAGCCATTAAGATAGTAAGGCTCAATCCCCATAACATGTCTTTTCTTCTTATCTGCATATACTTTTTGTTTAATTATCTTTTTTCTTAATGCAGCCTTGCGGGAGGAGTAAAATCCAAATCCCTTTCTTCATTCCACCTCACCCATTCATCCTGCCGTTCTTTATCCATGTCAAAAGATGCGGGCGTAGTTATATATTTGTCAGTAATCGTAATTTCTTGAAATTGGCGCAGCACAATCTGCGTCCACTCTTCCCGGGAAACTTCTTTAGGGCCAGCAACTTCATGGGGACCTGGCACTTCCTTGGGGGCACCTATATAAGGAGCTCGGCCAGGTTTAGCCGGTGGAACTTTGGGGAAGGGGTTGTATACATTAACTTCCCCTTGGTACACTTTGACTTTAGTCACTTTATTTTCAGCCACTATAACTTGATAAGTAGTTCCTTGAACTCCCGCAATGGCTGTAGGGGTGCGCACATCATAACGAGAACCGGGATTAAAAAATTTAGTGGCCTTAGTCCAGAGTCTGCCCAAAGAGAGGTCCAAACTTGTGGCATGTTTTTTAACAGCGGGGATCTCTTCTACTTTAGCGATGGTTAACAGAGAATTTTCCGCAAGCCTTACTACGCTTTGATTGTCCAAAATAATCTCCGCGCGCGACTTTGCCAGAACCTTGATTTGGTCTCTCTCGTACAAAATCATATTGGGTTGAGCTATCGCCCATGAAGGACTATCTTTCTTTTTAACTTGTACCTGGCCGGATAAAAAAGTAACCACAGCTTTATTGGCCCGCACTCTTGTTTCCGCTGGTAGTTCTTCTTTTTCTACCGGTACTTGCGGAGGAGCTAAGGGGGGGACCGGTTTCTCGATCCTCGGGCTCCTTTCTTGCAGCCATTTTTTCATGGCTTGTCGACTGGGAAATTTAATCGTTTGCCCAACATAAATTAAATTAATATCTTTTATCTTAGGGTTCTCTTGGCGCAGGTACTCGCCTATTAAAGGATCATACTGCCCATAGATTTTAAAGGATAAGTAGCTAATGGTATCTCCCTTACGAACCTTTATAAGTTGACCTTCATCGGCTGGCAAAGGAGTTAATATAAGAAGGAAGGAAATTAAAAAGAAAAACTTGCGGATAATGAATTCTTTCATGCGCAGGTTTCTCCTCCATGCGCTTCAGTTCTTCATAAGTCTTTTCTTCTCCAGCGATCAAAAATTCTTTAAAGAGCTGGCTGTAAAACTATGATCTCTAAATTTTCAGGAAGATCTTTCCTGGTAATTTCTAGCTCACTTGTTTGGTAGGTCTTCACTTTCTTCCCTTTGGTAAATTCCTCTACGGACGCCAAAGGAAAACCGCAGTGAGCAGTCTTATAATGCATAGGAATAGCAATCTTGGGTTGAATCTTGGCTACTGTTTTGCTGGCTTGGTCTGGATCAATCGTATATACGCCCCCTACCGGAATAAGAAGTAAATCCACTTGGCCAATCTGTTTTAGTTGTTCTTCCGTGGGTATATGGCCTAAATCACCTAAGTGGCCTACTTTGATTTCATCGAGGGTAAAACAAAAGATGGTATTCTCCCCCCTTTGGCTACCTTTACCTTCATCATGAAAGGCAGGAATCCCTCTTATTTCCAAATCCTTATAATGATGAGTCCCTTTACCTTTTATAACCTGGGGCTTCCCTAAAAGTCCCTGGACATGATTGTGGTCAGCATGATCATGGCTTACCAAAACCACGTCGGCCTGGTCAGGAATTGGCCCATAATTTATGGCCCCGCCAAAGCCTCCGGGTTCATAGGGATCAGTAATAAGGCGCAGCCCTTTCTCTGCAGCAAAGTAAAAAGCAGCATGGCCATACCATTTTAGTTTCATCGCCAGCTCCTTTCTTACCCTACAGAAACCTTCTTTTTTTCTTCAGCCTCCGCTTTGGTCTTGCATTCAATACAGAGCGTCGTCACTGGGCGAGCTTTGAGCCTTTCCTCCGCAATCTCTTCGCCGCATTCTTCGCAAATACCGAAAGTACCATCTTCAATTCTTTGCAGTGCTTCCTTTATCTTTAAAATTAATTTTCTCTCTCGGTCGCGAATCCGGAGCAGAAAATTCCGATCAGTTTCCAAGTTAGCTCGATCCGTAGGATCAGGAAATGTATTCTTGTCATTGGTCATGCCGGAGACAGTCTTTTCCGCTTCACTGAGCAAGGTCTCTAAACGCTCGCTTAGAAGCTCTTTGAAGAATTGGAGCTTCTCCTTGTCCATAAAATTTATCTTCCTTGAATTTTATATTATTTAATTAGTCAATATAGCATATGTGCTATGCTACCGTCTATCTGATTTTGGACTTCCTTTCGCCTAGCACCTTTTTTCCCTTTCATCTTCTGGTCTAATGAACGTACCGCTTTTCCCCCCCGATTTTTTTAATAATTTTATGTCAGAGATGATCATGCCTCTATCTATTGCTTTGCACATATCGTAAATGGTCAAAGCGGCAGCAGCCGTGGCTACTAAGGCTTCCATTTCTACCCCGGTCTTTCCTGTGTACCTCACCTTAGTTCGAATCACAACCTCAGATTTTTCCTCATCTTCCTGAAACGCAATTTCTACATTTTCTATGGCCAAGGGATGGCACATAGGAATTAGCTCACTGGTCTTCTTTGCGGCCATAATCCCGGCTACCCGGGCTACGGCAAAAACATCCCCTTTCTCCACCTCTTTATCTTTAATACGCTTTAAAGTCTCCCGCTTCATTATTACCCGCCCTGAAGCTACTGCCTCCCTTTGGGTAATGGGTTTATCCCCCACATCCACCATGCGCGCTCTTCCTTCTTCATCAAAGTGACTAAGCTTGACCATTTTCTCTTCTCCCTATTCTTTTCGGCAGATTATTAGTGCTCCCTATATAAATTTTTAATTATTGCCTTGGTTTTCCACTTTTGTTATAAGTAATTTAAAAATTTTTTTTCGTCAATGGTTAAATCGGCTTTCTAAGAAAAAAGGAGCTATTTATGTTAGCTAAGGTTTTGAGTGGAGCTATTTTAGGTATTGACGCTTATATAGTGGAGGTGGAAGTGGATATAGCTCAAGGCCTACCTGTCTTCAACACAGTAGGTCTTCCTGATGGAGCAGTAAAGGAAGCCAAAGAACGCGTAAAATCAGCCATTAAAAACTCGGGCTATGAATTTCCACCCAAAAGAATAACGGTAAACTTGGCCCCCGCCGATGTTAAAAAAGAAGGCGCCGGATTCGATCTTCCTATGGCTGTCGGCATCTTGACCGCCTTAGAAGTCGTTTCCAAGGAAAATCTTGCGGAATATCTTCTTTTGGGAGAATTATCTCTTGATGGCCGGGTAAAACCGATTAGAGGCGCTCTTTCTTTAGCTATGGCTGCTAAAAATAATGGCAAAAAAGGAATTATCCTTCCTAAAGAAAATGCCGAAGAGGCCGCCGTTGTCCAGGGCGTGGAAGTTTTGGGGGTTGATTTCCTTTGTACGGTTGTTGACTTCCTCAATGGCCAAAAAGCCCTTACGCCCACCACTGTGGACATCCAGGAAATTTTCCATCGCGAGAAACATTATCAGGAAGACTTTAACGAAGTAAAGGGGCAAGAGCATGTGAAGCGCGCCCTTGAAATAGCAGCGGCCGGCGGTCATAACATCATTATGATTGGCCCTCCCGGCGCAGGTAAAACCATGCTGGCCAAGAGGATTTCCACCATTCTTCCTGATCTTTCTTTTGAAGAGGCGATCGAGATTACCCGCATCTATAGCGTCATGGGATTACTACCTCCCCATAGTTCTTTGATGGCCACTCGACCTTTCCGCTCACCGCACCATACAATTTCGGATGCCGGACTTATTGGCGGAGGCCAGATCCCCAAACCAGGAGAAGTAAGCCTCTCCCATAACGGTGTTCTTTTTTTGGATGAATTGCCCGAATTCAAGAAAAATGTGTTAGAAGTCCTGCGCCAACCACTGGAAGACGGAAAAGTAACCATCTCGCGAGCCCTATCTTCTTTAACCTTTCCAGCATCTTTTATGTTAGTAGCGGCCATGAACCCATGTCCCTGCGGTTTTTATACCGATCCTAATCGCGAATGTACCTGCACTTTACCTCAAATATTGCGTTACCGTTCCAAGATTTCCGGGCCGTTGATGGATCGGATTGACATTCATATCGAAGTCCCGGCAGTTCGATACCGAGATCTCACTGGTGATTCACCAGCAGAAGACTCGGCTTCGATCAAAGAAAGGGTTAACCGAGCGCGAGAAATCCAGCGGGAAAGGTTCGCCGGTAAAAAAATTTACTGTAATGCCCAGATGACTCCCCGCCATTTAAAAAAATATTGCCAGATCGGGGAAGAATCAAAGTCTCTTTTGGAGCAAGCCATAGATAAACTTGGCCTTTCGGCCCGGGCTTACACCCGCATCTTAAAAATTGCCCGCACTATAGCTGACTTAGAAGGATTGGAAAATATAACCTCCCCCCATATAGCTGAAGCTATCCAGTACCGTAGTTTGGACCGCACCCTTCTCTAAAAAATTTGACTTTTTCCCTATTTGAATAAAAGTTTAGGCATGAGGGAGAGGAATAGTGACCCTGAAGACTGTTTCCCCTTTTTGAAAGGAATAATCGAAAGAAGCATCATATTTAGATAAAAGTTCTTTGGCTACGAATAATCCCAAGCCCCTGTGTTTTCCTCCTTTGGTGGTGAAAAACGGCGTGAATAGATAAGGTCTCATTTCTTCCGGTAACCCACAGCCGGTATCTTTTATGCTCACTTGCAGGCTATCGCCAACTTTTTCGGTGATGATAGTAAGCACTTTCTCGGGAGAATTTTCCATGGCTTCTATAGCATTGGAGAGCAAACTTATAAAGCTCTGCGAAAAATCTTGATAATATCCCTGGCATGGCGGTAAAGGTGCTAAATACTTTTCCACCCGCACCCGATGTTTAAAAAAAAGATTATTGCGGAAAAAAGAAAGTAAAGTCTTCAGCAAATCATTCAGTTGAATCATTTGCGGCTCTTTTGGATCCTCGATCATTTCTTTGGGAATTAACTCTTCTATCAAAACTTTAAAGCGATCAATTTGGGCCAGGCATTGATCAATTTGTTCATGAATAGCCGAAGAAATTTTTTCTCCTTCTTTGGCCATCATTCTCTGCAACATCTCCATCTGCATACCTAAGATTTGTACGCCCCCATTTAAATTATGAATAAGACCTTTAACTAAAGACCCAATGGTAGCTTCCCCATATCTTTCCGCAAAAGCAGCGAAAAGCTTGCCGGCCTCTGGATAAGCTGAGTTTCTCTTCAAAAGTGAACTTTTGGGAGGCAAAATTTTCTCCTTTTGAGATATTCTGCCATATTTATTTTAATGTTGGCAATTATAAATTTTTTGATTTCAAATTACCTTTTGGTCACTCGTTTACTTCGGGTAAGGAGCAAATTTATGGGGTGAATACTTTAAGAAAATTTAATCTTTATACTCTTCTAACTCCATTAAGAACTCTTGCAACATTTTTTCAGCAATAAGCTCTTCGGCGACGTGATATTGGCCTGCGGAAATTAATTTTTTTAATTCATTGACTCGTTCCCATCTAATATCAGGAGTGTTGGCCAAAATTTCGTAGATTTTGTCTAACTCCTTTGAGAAAGGGGATACATAACCCATTTTATTAGATTTACCTCTCTTAGCAGATCGCCTATTCATTTAAAATACCCGTTAAAAAGTGGTTTTAATACTAAGGCCATTTTAAATCAAGTTTCAATTACCTTTTCGGCATGTTTTAAAATTAATTTAAATATTTCAAATAACTTAAACAGCTTTTTTGTTTTTGATTCTTTTTTGTTTTTCTTCATTTCTGAGAACCATTTAAAATTTTTTTTTCTTCGAATGAAAATTTTAATCTTATCCCCACCCATTAATTACTTAATTTTAGCGATCGATGCGCACCGGTGAAAACCGACCATCCGCCAACTTTAATTTTCTCTTCCTTATGACGTCCCATAGAAGAACTTGTCCACCTTCATTTTCCAAGGAAGTGCTTTTTTAAAAGGAATGATCCCGCCTGCTTCCTGCTGGCGAGAAATATTAAAACTGTTAGACGGTTAGATTAAATAAGGCTTGACAAATGTCAAAGTGGTATGTTAGAAAATTTGAATGAATGATCATTCATTTTTATTTGATGTATTTTAGAGTAAATTTGCTTTAGAAATAAACGGTGAGGAGAATAGAAATGGAAAGACTAAGAATAAATAAAATTAAAAGCACTTTCTTTGGTATTTTCACTCTGTTTTTAGTGCTATTCCCCACGTTCTTATTGGCCAGTGAAGTTGAATTAGAAATTCCTGTGCTAACTGACCGACAAAATAACTTGCTTATGGGGGGGCTTTTAATCTGTGTATTGGGCATGATTTTTGGAGCTTATGAATATGTTAAAGTTAAGAAATTCCCAGCTCATAAATCTATGCTTGATGTGGCCAATATAATTTTTCAAACCTGCAAAACATATTTAATTCAACAGGGAAAATTTTTGATTATTCTTGAGGTTTTTATTGGCATTTGCATCGCCTATTATTTTGGCTTCCTCCAAGATATGCACCTCAAAGGAGTTTTGATAATCTTAGCTTGGTCGGTGGTGGGGATTTTAGGATCGTATAGTGTAGCTTGGTTTGGTATTCGGATGAATACCTTGGCCAACAGCCGGATGGCTTTCGCTTCCTTAGAAGGAAAACCGATCAAACTTTTGGATATTCCTTTGCGGGCCGGGATGAGTATCGGCGTGCTTTTAGTTTGCGTGGAATTAATCATGATGTTAGTCATCTTAATTTTTATGCCCCGCGAATATGCGGGAGCATGTTTTGTGGGCTTTGCTATCGGTGAGTCTTTGGGAGCCAGTGCTTTAAGAATTTGTGGCGGTATCTTTACGAAAATTGCCGACATTGGCTCCGACCTGATGAAAATTGTCTTTAAAATAAAAGAAGATGATCCCCGCAATCCAGGGGTCATTGCTGATTGCACTGGCGATAACGCTGGCGATAGTGTGGGCCCCACTGCTGATGGTTTTGAGACTTATGGAGTTACCGGAGTAGCCCTTATTAGTTTTATAGTCTTAGGAGTATTTCCGCAGTACCGGGGCGAATTGATTACTTGGATATTCGTCATGCGGATTTTGATGATCATCACCTCTATCGTTGCTTATTTGATCAATAAAGGTATAACTACAGCCATGTTCGGCAATAAGGACAAAGTAAATTTCGAGTTATCTTTGACCATGTTGGTTTGGATTACTTCTCTGCTCTCCATTTTAGTAACTTTCTTGGCCAGCTACTGGCAGATTGGCCATCTCCCCCACAATCTATGGATTAACCTTTCCATTATTATTAGCTGCGGGACCATAGCTGCAGCTCTAATCCCAGAGTTGGTCAAAGTATTTACCAGCTCTAAATCCATTCACTGCCAAGAAACTGTGCGGGCCGCCAGAGAAGGAGGGGCTTCCCTCGATATCCTTTCCGGATTTGTAGCCGGTAATTTCAGTGCCTTCTGGCTGGGCACGGCTATTTTTGGGTTAATGGCCCTAGCTTATTTTGCCAGCCTCTCCGGCTTGGATAAATTCATGGAATATTCTTCTATCTTCGCTTTTGGCTTGGTCGCTTTCGGATTCTTGGGCATGGGGCCGGTTACTATCGCGGTGGATAGCTATGGACCTGTCACCGACAATGCCCAATCGATATATGAACTATCCTTGATTGAATCCCTACCTAATGTGGAATCAGACATTCAGCAAAACTTTGGGTTCAAACCAAACTTTGAAAATGCTAAACATTATCTGGAGGAGAATGATAGCTGTGGCAATACCTTTAAAGCTACAGCTAAGCCGGTTTTGATCGGGACCGCCGTGGTCGGAGCTACCACCATGATCTTCTCGCTTATCCTGCTTCTGCGGAAGACTTTAGGGATTCAGCCCGAGTCTGTTTTAAACTTGCTGAATCCTTTTACCCTTTTGGGGTTTATCTGCGGCGGGGCAGTAATTTATTGGTTTACCGGCGCTTCTACGCAGGCGGTCACCACGGGGGCTTACCGAGCTGTGCAGTATATTAAGCGCAACATCAAACTGGATGACTCCACAACCCTCAGCGCTTCCACAGAAACCTCTAAAGAAGTAGTCAAAATCTGTACTCAGTACGCCCAGGCTGGAATGTTTAACATATTCATCGCTATCTTTTCCTTCGCCCTGGGTTATGCCTTCTTTTCCGCCCCTGCGAGTACCAACGCGCCTACTTCCTTCTTTATTAGCTATTTAATCTCCATTGCCGTCTTTGGCTTATTCCAAGCGATCTTTATGGCTAATGCTGGTGGCTGCTGGGACAACGCCAAAAAAGTCGTGGAGGTGGATTTACAGGAAAAGGGGACTCCTTTACATGCGGCAACTGTAATTGGCGACACTGTGGGTGATCCTTTCAAAGATACCTCATCCGTAGCTTTAAATCCCATTATTAAATTTACTACTTTATTTGGCCTCTTGGCTATGGAGATTGCTATTTCGCCCATGATGAAGAACATCTCGCATTACATCGGCGCCTTCTTTTTCATCGTGGCGCTGATCTTTGTGATCCGCTCCTTCTACGGGATGCGCATTCCTCGCGAATAATTTTTTTCTCCCTTTACTTGCCCTAAGTCGTTAAAATATTTCCCCACCCCTTCTTGTCGATGGAAAGAAGAGGTGGGGAATTCCTTAAGGCTCAAATTTCTTTTGCTTCTCCGAAAAGTTCTGGTTATAATTGCTCCCAAACAGAAATTTTTCTATAATGGTTTAATATTGGACCTACCAGGGAGGGGGCATGAAAACAAGAAATTTCTTATTAATCCTAATTTCCATATTCCTATGGCTGATCTCCTACTTCCCGACCCTTGCCCAGGATGAAGAAATTGCTGCCCACCAGGAGCAAGAATATTTTGAAGCTAAAAAGGCTTTAGAATTAGCCAAACAGATAAATGCCGAAAAATATGCCCTTGAACCTTTTCAAAAAGCGCAGGATTTAATAGCCGTAGCCGAAAAAGCCAAATCTCTTAAGGATGGAATTAAATTTGGGCAGGCTTCCCGCTTAGCGCGGGCCTATGCGGAATTAGCGCAAACCATCGCTGAATTAAAATCAGAAGAAGAAAAGCTCGCCGCCGCCTATGAAGAACTTTATAAAGTTAAAGCGGAAATAAATCGCCTGCAAAAAAGCCCATAATTTGAGACCAAAATGCCGACTAAAATTAAATTTCTCTTAATCGGCTTATTTTTCTCAAATATAGCAGCTTCTTCATTTGGCTTGGCAGAGGAAACTCCTACCATCGCCATTGAAAAAGCGAAATTTGCTATTGAACAGGCCCAAAAAGCTGGGGCACCTAAAACTACTCCGGAAGATTTGGCGGCCGCCAAATCTTGGCTTGCCTCAGCTCAGAAGGAATACGAGAAGCTTAGGTCTGCTGGAACATGGATGACTCCCGAAAAAACGCGCCGCCTAAAAGAAGAAGAGATAATTTATCTGGCGACCATGGCCAAAATTAGGGCCATGATCGCTGAAAATAGGTCAAAAAAGGAAGCTCTATCTAAAAAATTACAGGCCCATATCAAGGAATTACAAGATTACCAAAATAAGCTCGATTTATTGAAAAAGGATCTGGCCGAGAAGGAAAAAAATCAAGAATTTCAAGCGCAAATAGAAGCGGAAAGAAGGGCTTTGGCCGCAGTTAAACAGCAATTAGCCACCATAGAACAAGAAAAGAAACTAATACTTGCTGAATCTTTAAGTAAGATAAGAGAAATAGAAATGCTAAGGCAAAGGGAACTTGAAGAAGTCAGCAGGAAGGAGGCGCAAAGGACAGCAGAAATAGAAAAAGAATTAGCCGCGGCCAAATTTAAATTAGAAGAACTCGCCAAAGAAACAAGAGCAGAGGCCAAAAAGTTTAGCCAACTGCAGGAAAAGGTTGCTTCCTTGGAAAGAAAAATTGCCCTATTCATTGCTGCCAGCAAAATATTCGAATCCTCAATTAAATTCACAGAAAAAGAGATCACCATAAATATTTTAGCCCAACAGCTGTTTTCTCCCACAATGGAAATTAAGAACCCGGGAAAACAAACTTTAGACCAAATTAGTAGTCTGCTTAATACCTATCCAGATCATCAAGTTATTGTTCGCGGACATACAGATAGTACGGGTAACCCAGCTTCCAACCAAGTGCTTTCTGAAAAAAGAGCTCAAAAAGTCCGAGAGTACTTAGTGGTCAATCATAATGTTAATCCCGCCAGAATAAGTGCGGAAGGATGGGGAGCATCTCAACCAATTGCTTCCAATGATACGGAAGCTGGACGAATGTTGAACAGGCGGGTAGAAATCGTCATGATTATTGAGAAATAAACTTTTACTACAATGATTTAAGGAACTCTAATTATGCCGCAATTGCGTCAAGATCCAGCCACCAAACAGTGGGTAATTATCGCCACGGAAAGAGCCCGACGGCCTCACGCCTTCAGCCAACCTCATCCACCAGTTCTCTTGCCCGAATATAAAGAAGATTGCCCCTTTTGCCCGGGTAATGAAAAAATGACCCCTCCAGAAACCATGGCCTATCGTGCAAAGGGCCCGGCAAATGGTCCAGGGTGGCGGATCCGGGTCTTTCCTAATAAATTTCCCGCCCTCGTTCCTGAAGGAAGCCTTATTCGCCAAGAAGAGGAGGGATTTTTTCGCAAAATGGATGGAGTGGGCCAGCACGAAGTGATCGTCGAAAGTCCTCAGCACAATCTTTGTCTTCCCCTTATGACGGATGAGCAGGTTGAAGAGATAGTTCACGCCTATCATCAACGCTATTTAACCCTCAGAGAAGATCCGCGGTTTAAACTTATCTTGATTTTCAAAAACCATGGTCCCAAAGCAGGAACTTCCCTGGAGCACCCTCATTCGCAAATATTAGCTATGCCCATTGTGCCCTTAACGATTCGTTATCGCTTTGAAAAAGCGGCCAGCCACTTTGATGACCAAGGAACTTGCGTTTATTGCGATATTCTCCGGGAAGGGCTGCGAGGGCGGACGAGGTTAATTTTAGAATCAGAAAGTTTTGCCGCTTTCCATCCTTTCGCTTCGCGCGCCCCTTTTGAGACTTGGATAATTCCTAAATCTCACCATGCCTCTTTCGGAGCTATCCGCCCTGAAGAAATTCGAGAATTTGCCCGAGTTTTGAAGAAAATTTTGGGGAAGTTATACCGCGGGCTAAATAACCCTGATTATAATTTCATTATTCACACAGCTCCCATCAAAGATGAACAAGAAGAGTATTTCCACTGGCATCTACAAATCATCCCTCGGCTTGTAACGCCGGCAGGATTTGAGTTAGGAACAGGAATGTTTATCAACACTGCCTTACCTGAAGAAACCGCTGCTTTTATCCGCGAAGTACCAGATTAAACCTATTTCTAAAGAACTATGATTCTTCCTTTAGGCTTGCCTATTACTTGACCAATTAACCCCACCGGATAAGGTAAGTTTTCCTGCAATTGCTCGTGTAGTTCTGTGGCCGCTTCCTTGGCCACACCAATGAGCAGCCCTCCAGATGTCTGGGGATCGAATAAAATATCTTGAAATACTTTATCCAAGGAAGGAGCAAAATCGATCATCCCTTCTCTGAATTCCCTATTTTTATAAGCTCCTGCGGGAACAAGGCCCATGGCCGCAAATTCTAAAGCTTCGGGCATAATTGGGATACGTGCTGAAAAGATCTCTATGCCCACTTCTAAATCCGCGATCATCTCGGCCATATGTCCTAAGAGCCCGAATCCGGTAATATCTGTGCAAGCATGAACAGGATAAGCCCGCATAATTTCCGCCGCTTCTCTATTTAAATTAGCCATAAGCTGAGTTACATAATCAACAATTTTACCTGTGGCTAAACCTCCTTTGATCGCTGTATTGATAATTCCTGTACCCAAAGGCTTGGTCAAAAGCAGTTGGTCGCCCACACGAAGTCCCCTTTTAGTTAGCACCCGCTGAGGGTTGATAAAACCAGTGACCGCCAAACCGTATTTTATCTCCTTGTCCTCCACGGTGTGTCCCCCAACTAAAACCACCCCGGCTTCCTTCATCTTATCTATGCCCCCTTGGAGGATGAGCCTTAGAACCGACAAATCCATATCTTTAGCAGGGAAGGCCACTAAATTCATCGCTGTTTTAGGCACACCGCCCATGGCGTAAATATCACTCAGGGCATTGGCAGCCGCAATCTGACCAAACCAGTAAGGATCATTAACTATGGGAGTAAAAAAATCCACCGTTTGCACTAAGGCAAGATCCTCTGAAATCTTATAGACTCCGGCATCGTCAGCTTTTTCCATCCCCACAATTAGATGCTCATCAGCAGGAAATTCTAAGCCGCACAATGCTCGCTCCAGGTCCCCTGGAGGCAACTTGGATGCTCACCCGGCCCCCCGCACAGTTTCGGTCAAGCGGTAGTTTTTCATTTCCGGAACAGGTTTTTGGTCCATTTTCTTTTCTCTATATTTTGATTACTTTTTTAGCTTGAGCAAGGGAATTTATAATTTCGTACATATTCGATACTTTGCCGGCCAGGAGATTTTTTTTGAGACCAAAAAAATCCAAGCAGGTGCCACAAGCCAGAATCTCCACTCCTTTAGCTCCCAATTCTTGCAGATCTTCGAGAACTTCAGACCCCCGGCAGGCTAATTTCACTCCGCTGTTCAGCAAGATGACTTTTTGGGGTTGCACCTCTGACTGCTCTAAAGTTTGTAAGAATGAACGCAGCAAAATTTTACCTAATTCTTCCGACCCTCTGCCCATAGAATCTGTGTCGATAAATATAACCAACCCCAATTCTTTTTCTGATTTTTGACCCCCTACTAATTCTGATTTAGCGGGAGACTTTTCCTGGGGCTTTTGCTTCTCAATTTTTAATGTAAACTGCCCTCTTTCTTCTATGACTTCCACCTTACACTCTTGACTTTCGGCAAACCTTTTCACATTTTCTTTGGCTGCCGGGTTATCAACCAGCACTATTAATTTATCTGCCTCGGCCAAAGCTTTTTTAGTTTCTATAACTGGCTGCGGGCAGGCTAAACCCCGGCAATCTACTCTTTTTTCCATTATTTCTCCTCCTTAATCTTTAACTCTTTTTTAAGGCCTGTGGCCCCTTACCTTCATTCATTTTTAATTTTTCTCTTCCATAACCCCCAGACCTGGAGACCGTGTCGCCACGGGGAGAAAGGGCCGGAGGCAGGCCAGAGCCAGGCCAGAGGCAGGCCGGAGGCAGGCATGAATGAAGAAGCATCGGCGGGAGAAGAAGATGTTTAAAATTGACCAACGATTTTCCGCCAAGGGCAGGCGGATAGTTAAACTGAGCAAGATGATTAAGTTTCTAAATCCGCCCGGACCTATGGAAGAGGAACTGCCTCATGATTCTGAATGAATGCCTGCCTCTGGCCTGCCTCTGGCCCCTTCACCAAAAGTTAGCTATTTATTAATTATGACCCAGTCTCATGAGAGAGACCCATTAAAATTAGGGCCGATTTTCAAAAGTGATCGATAGTCAGCTGTTTCCAGGCTTCTGGGATATATTTGATGATCTCCCTTACTGACGTACCCGGATCAGGATTGGCCAAATATCCAGCTAAGCGATTAAGGCGCGCCCCTAAAATAGCTGCTTCAACAATTTCTTTCCCAGAGGCCACTAAAGCTCCCACCATTCCCGTTAAAGTATCTCCCGTTCCCCCTATGGCTTCCAAAGCTTCTACACAAGGCTCTTCAATCTTAGCTATAATTCCTTGTTGGTTAGCCAGATAATCTATTTTCCCTTTAACCAATAAGTAACGGGCAGCGTTTTCATGAGCATATGACCGGGCAATCAAATCTGGAACGTGCTTCTCCTCATGGAGGATAAATCCCCGCGTATAAAAAGGATGGGGAGCCTGCTCATCAGCCAAAAAAGCTAATTCTCCCACATCAGGAGTAAAAAGATCGTATGCTGGGGCTTGTCCGCTCATTTTAGCCGCATACATATATCCAGCGTCAGCAATTAAGACTGGTTTCTTAGCAATCTCCTCGATTGCCAATAAAACCCGGTTATGTCCATCTATGTCAGGCAAAATATAATGAAAAACCAAAGTAGAAAAATTTGTTTTTTTCAAATGATTTTGCAAATAGGTGTAGAGCTTTTTGCTACCTTCGCCTCTCCCTATATCTCCAACTAAATAACAAAATACTCCTTTTGGGCTAACTAAGCGGTCAATCTCCCCAGCCGCCGCAATCAAGGCTGTGGTACCACGATTAATCTTAACTTTGTGCCCTTCGATAAGAAGATCTTCCCCTTGTCTTTTGGCTAGACCAGCTTGAAGTGGAAAATTATTATCCGGAATTGTTCCTATTACAGCGAGCATCGGCGCTTAGCCTCCTCGAAAGCCAATTGCAAAGCATAGCCGCATAAAGTGTGCCCAATATCCAGTGGATTAGCGGCTTGTTTAAGAGTCTTACCTACTAACTCCTGAGCCAAAAAAGGAACATCTGGGCATCCACCACCGGAAACGTTGGCGATAACCAGATTTTCTTTATCAACAGTAAGTTTCATATTGGCGGCTCTAACCATTAGATGCCGGCCAAAATCCTTGACCTGGAATAAATCCACTGGTTGCAGTAATGGGTCCTTAACTGGAACGATCTGCAGGGGAGGAATCCGGGCATCTGTTAAGATTTTCTTTATCTTCAATGCTTCTATTAACTGAAATTCGATCACCAAATCGCAACCGCTGCGAATCTCGGGTGGAGGTCCCATTACCCGGATTCCAAAACCCTGGGCCTTCAAAATTTTTTCAGCGCGGATTACTTCGCTCGTATTGGCAAATACTAAAAAACCTTTATCCGCCTGTTTTGAAGGAATCGAGGACTTTGGCTTGCTCTTAAGAAAAGAAAATAGGCCCATTTTTCTTCTCTATTTATGCAAAGTAATCCGATAGCCTTTACCTTCTGGATCAATTGCTTTCACTTGCCAACCCTGACTTTGCGCCGCTCGACAAACATTCTCCTTAGAAGTATCTGTATCCACCAGAACAATTACTTCACCTCCGGGCAAGCTTTTTATCTCTTTCAAAGTAAGCATAACTGGTTGCGGGCAGGAAAGCCCTCGCGCATCCACTAAGCGACTCATTTTCTCCCTCCTTAATTCGTTTTTTCTCTCATGGTAAACCCGATAAAAAGGCAAACTAAAAATCCAATGATGACTGCTGGAATGCCATAAGGACCAACGCCATCTGGAGAACTGGCTAAGCCAAAATTATGGGAAAGGCCCGCTCCTACGATCATGCCGATCACAAAAACGGCGGCATCTCCATCGCCTTCTCCAGCCAAAAAGAGCTGGCGCCCCGGGCAGCCCCCGGCCAAAGCAAAAGCTAATCCGGCCAAAGCCATACCCGCGAAATTCCATAAGCTCATGTTATGGGCCACAGGTTGTTTAATAAAGCCAGGATTAAATTGCCCTAAGAGCAGATTGATAATAAAAGCAGTGACCAGGAGGGCCACTACCCCCCAAAATAAGTGCCCCTGCCGGAATAAAATTAAGTCTCGAAAAGCGCCCATAGTACAGAAGCGCGTTTTCTGAGCTAAAAACCCGATGGCTAAGCCTACTCCCAAAGAAAAGAACAAAGGGGCATGCATGGAGCCCGGCCCTTTCTGACTATAAAAAAGAACGCCACTTTTTTCCTGGCCTGGGATTTGCGGAAAAACCAGCATGAGCAGAAGAAATCCCCACATGGTAAGCGGCAATAACCAGCCCACTGAGGAATAGGTAGCTTGCGAGCGCCCAAGATTATAGCCGCTCTTGAGAAAAAGGGTGCCTATCCAAATTCCCACAATCAGCCCTAAAAGACCAAAAATAGCATTGCCATCACCTCCGGCAAGGCGAAGCAAAGCTCGCCATGGGCAACCTAAGAATACTAAGGCACCTATCATGGCCAATACACCTAAGAAAAACCTGACTACAGTGGCCGAGCCCGCCCGAGCCCGGAACTCCCCAAACAAATATGCGGCTACAAGGGAGCCTAATACAAAGCCGATAATCTCTGGTCTCATATACTGAACTACGGCCGCCCGATGGAGGCCCAGCGCGCCGGCTATATCCCTTTCAAAGCAAGCAACGCAAATCCCCATGTTGGCTGGATTACCCATTTTTTGCAGCAAAGGAGCAAAAATACCAATAAAGACTCCCGCCAAAATAATTCCTCTACGGGAGGCAAAAAAAGATAACATTTTGGGCATGTCTTTTCCTCCTCATTTTTGAAATTTGGATTTACCCATCATCCCCGATCGCCTTAATGGCCCTGCCTAAGGCAAGGGTGTGGATAAAATATAAAGGGTCTACATCTGTTGCTTAATCAAGCATGGTTTATTATTTGCGCTTACGGAGGGAGAATCAGGCAGGATTAAACAGACGGGTAAAAAGATTTTCTGGGTACCAGCCTCATCCTCCTCTCCCCGCCCAATATCCGGAGACCTAACCTAGGCCTCTTGGGGCCCCAAATTGCCCCTCAAATAAGAGAAAGAGGAGTCTGCGGCTTCCCCATCTTTTTCACCTCCTTGCCTATTTTTAAAAATTTAATAACATTTTCTTCGAAAAAAAACAATATTTTTTTTCTCACTGATCAAGAGTAAAGGGAGATCTCTGATTAGAGACTTGACAGTCTCTTTCAGCCAACTTATATTTAAAAAAGTTTAAGAGGGAAAAAAATTTAAACGCATTTTTGCTATGCTCACACTAAGAAAATCTGGCTTCAATTATCAAGAAAGTGATACCTCCAATAAACCTGGCGGGTCATAGGAATATTCCTACCGTATATTTTCTAATCCGATTTTTAGCAAAAAAACTTTCAATTTACTTTAATCAAAAAACAAAAATAGAAAAAACCCTTTTTCACTCCAACAAGAATATAATTGCTACTTTATCTGGAGAAAAAAATTATGGAATATTATGTTTTGGTCACTCATCGCTGTAATATGGCCTGCACTTATTGTTCTGCGGGTAATGCCGTTACCACTAACCCATCGGCAAAGACGCTACCTTCTGAGCAAGTTCAAAGAATTGTCCAGTATATAAAAGATGACCTTAATGCCCGCGGAAAAAATGCTGAAGAAAATAGAATCGTCTTTTTTGGTGGTGAACCATTACTGGCCTGTAATACTATGCGAGATTTGCTTCACGCTACCTTGGACCTGCCCGTTTCTTACTGTCTATATACTAACGGACTTGCCTTAAACAAAATTCCTTTGGATATTCTCTCCGCCCTGAAATTTATTTTTGTTTCTTTTGATGGGGACAAACATGCTCATGAGCAGTATAGAGGGGCATACACGTATGATCGAATTGTCCATAATCTTATCGAAATAAAGAAAAAAGCTTCTATTCCTTTAATAGGAAGGCTCACTGTAGAAGAGAGTACAAACCTTTATAAATCCGTAACCACCATGTTAGAGCTCTGTGATCATGTTTATTGGCAGATAGTTAACAAACCCCGCTTTGAAAATCCCTCCACCTTTATTAAAAATTATGAGTCCGGAGTTGAACAACTATTTTTCTTCTGGCTTAATCAACTTAGACAAGGGCATATTCTCAAGCTTATCCCTTTTGAGGCCATCGCTAACTCTTTGCTTAATGGCGCAGACGCAGACCCTGTTTCTTTTCGTTGTGCTTGCGGGACGGAATTTCAAGCTATAGACATCGATGGCACGGTATATGGATGCGATGAATATGTAGGTACACCTTTGGCTCGCCTTGGCAATATTCAAGATGGCGCCCCATTATGCCTAAATTACCGACCACACCAAGATCTTAATCCTGATTGTGGGCAGTGTAAAAACTCTTCCATCTGCTTAGGCAGATGTCGAAAGATGCTCCAGTCTTTTGATAAAGATCAGATCCAAATTTATTGCCGCCTAACCAATTTCCTAATAGAGCTTATAAGAGAAAACCTCCAGAAAATCGAAAAAGCTCTTCAGGATAATGGTCTTGAAGAAATATATATTAGCCCACCAATTACGGAAGAAATACCTTGACTCTTTTCCTCTTTAAGAAGCGGAATAAGTTGCCGCCTGGAATAGGCTGAGGGGGAGGGTGGAAAATTGAAAAATAAAAGAACTATTCCTTTTAATGAACCTCTCCCCCGTCCGAAGTCCATCCAGCAACTCGATGATTTTTTTCTTATCGTCGTTGTCGGGGAGTTCAACTCGGGAAAATTAGAAGAGAAATACTGATTCGGCAAAAGCTAATTTACGTTAACCTCTTTGCCGGAAAAAATTTACGGCCATCCTCCAAATTCAGAGCTTGAGCAAAACCCTCAAGCTCCCGTTTCATCCACTACTTGAATGAGGTGCTTAACTTTGATAGGTAATCCCTTCTGCGTTAATTGATCTTTTAATTGCAGCATACATCCCGGACAGCCAGTGACCACAGTTGTAGCCTGCGTTGCTTCTATATCCTTGATTTTCTTCTGACTAATCTGTTTGGACAGCTCGTAGTTGTAAAAGCTAAAGGATCCTCCCCCGCCGCAGCATCTTTGGGGCTCGCGCATCTCTACCAGCTTGATGCCGGAAAGATTTTTTAATATCTGGCGGGGCTGAGCAGTTATTCCTTGACTGCGGTTGAGATGACAAGGATCGTGATAAGTCACTTTTTCCAGAATTTTCGCCTCCGGCTTATTAAGTTCAATCTTTTGCGTCAGAAATTCGGAGATATCCATCACCTGACCGCTAAAAACATTTACGCGATCTATCCATTCCTGGCTTTGGCCGGACACTAAGATCTTATAACTCTCTTTGAGAGCAGTGCCGCAAGTGGCGCAGGCCACGACTATAGCCTCCAATTTATAAGGGGCAAAGGCTTCCAGATTAGCTTTGAGCAAGTCTAAACCATCTTCCAGATCACCGGACATGAAGACCGGAATTCCGCAGCAGGTCTGCTCCTTTGGGAAAATCACTTCCACTCCATGACGGCCCAGGACGCGGATTAGGGATCGGCCGATCTCTGGATCCACAAAATCGATGAAGCAACCGGTAAAGAAACCAACCCGCATCTTCGTCGCCCCTTGGGCAGGTGCAATAATTGCCGGAAATTGTCTGCGTAATGGTACAGCACTTAAATCTGGAATTAGTCTCCCTTCCCCGAAGGCCGAAAGAAAAAAAGGAAGGTGGCGCAACCGGCCATCACCTTTCGGAGGAGTGAACATTTGCAAGTAAGCAAAAGCCTTTAAGGCCTTTTCAAAGCGGGAACGATTTTTAAGCAAATATTTGAAAGCCACCTTCTTGGAAAAGGGTAAACCCATTTTTTGGGCCAATTGCGCGCGCAAACCCAAAATTATCTTACTCTGATCAACTCCTGCCGGGCAATTTGCTTTGCAAGTCAAACAAAGCAGACATTTGCTAAAAAGATCTTCCGTGTAAGGAGAAAAAGAAATGGTTCCCTCCAAAATGGCTTTGGCTACTTCCACTTTTCCGCGCGAACTATAAGTTTCTTGGAGCACTTCCCGAAAGACTGGGCAGTGGGAAACACAGGCTCCACACCGTGAACATTTTTCTGCCTCTTTAAGTATTATTTCTTCTGGATACATAAAAACTCCTCTTATTTTCTAAACCAATCGGCCAAAGATTAAGTTTTTTCCTCCTTCGAGCCCACCTTCCGTCTGGCGAGAGGGGAAAGTATTACCATTTGGGGACATGATCTTATTAGTTTCCTTTTTAGACAAATTTCCCAGGATTCAAGATGCCGTTAGGATCGAAGGATTTCTTGATATTTTTCCAAACTTGAACTTCGGCTGGAGAAATTTCCAAAGGAATAAAAGCCTTTTTGGCCAGGCCGATTCCATGCTCTCCGGTAAGAGTTCCGCCCAAGGCGATGGAGGCTTCGAAGATTTCCCTTATTAGGTTGTCAACTCGCTCTGCTTCATCTTTGTTTCCCGGATCGTAGGTCAGCAGAGGATGCATATTCCCATCGCCGGCATGGGCTAAGAGATATATGGTTATGTTGTATTTTTTCTCTATCTCTTTTAACCGGCGCACCATCTCAGGAATTTTGCTGATGGGCACTGTCGCGTCTTCAGTTACCATAGTTTTACTAAGCCGATAAAGAGCCACGGAGCCAAGTTTCCGGGCCATCCACATGCGGTCAGCTTCTTCCTCACTCTGGGCTAATTTGATATCAAAAGCCCCTTGTTTTTCGCAGAACCCCTTGACCGTGCGTGCCTGGCGGTCAACAGTTTCTAAAAAACCATCTACTTCGATGATCAGCATAGCGGCAGCCTGAGTGGGCAGGCCCAAATGGTAAAGATTCTCGCAATTAGCTATGTAGTGCTGATCCATAAGTTCCAAGGCCCTGGGCACTATTCCCGCAGCCATGATACGGGATACCGTGGTACTGGCATCTTCTATAGAATGGAAAGCAACTAAGAGGGTTCTTCGGGCTTCGGGTTTAGCAATCAGCTTGACGATAATCTTGGTTATGACGGCCAAAGTGCCTTCGGACCCGCAAAGCAAGCGAGTTACGTCATAACCAGTCACGTTTTTAATTGGCCGCCCTCCTGTCTTAATAACTTCTCCCGAAGGTAAAACTGCTTCTAGTCCCAAAAGGTAATCCCTGGTTACCCCATATTTGACACACCTGGGGCCGCCAGCATTGGTGGCTACATTCCCTCCTATTTGGCATATCGTTTGGCTCGCCGGATCAGGAGGGTAAAAAAGACCTCGCTCTTCAACAGCCACTTGCAAGTCGTTAGTAATCACTCCAGGTTCTACGACCGCCAGGCGATCTTCAGGGCTAATTTCCAAGATTTTATTCATTTTGGACATAGCCATTACTATTCCGCCATGCTCTGGAACACACATCCCACTTAAGCCCGTAGCTGACCCGCGAGGAGTTACGGGGATTTTTTCTCGGTTGGCGATCTTTAATATCCTGGACACTTCTTCCGTGGTCATGGGTAGGACCACGACATCCGCCTTTTTTTCCGTAAAGACGTCATGAGAATGAACCAACAAATCTTCGGGCGCAGTTAAACACCGCTCTTTGCCTACTATATCTTGAAGCTCTTTAATAATTGCATTGATCAGCATATCCTTCTCCTGCTTATATTTTTTATTTCCTCTTAAAAAATTGCCCTCTAAATATTGACCAAAAGGTCTAATTCCACGCTAACAAATTCAATTAAAAAAAGTCAATTTAAATTTATTCGCTTTCGCAATTATTTACTATCTCCCCATTCCCGCCGATTAAGTTAGCTAAAACTGAGAAGCGAGCTATTATTTGGGATAACTTTTTAATTCCCTACTTTTGGAGACATTATTTTATCCCTTATTAAAAAATTGAGGCCGGTCTTTAATGGCAGCTTAAGTAATTATAGTGCCAAATTAAAATGGATATTTCTTGCCCGAGAAAAAAATTGACATGCCTAAATTTTTATGATAAATAAATCTTAAATAAATGCTCCCCGATAGCTCAACCGGCAGAGCGGGTGGCTGTTAACCACTAGGTTGCAGGTTCGAGTCCTGCTCGGGGAGCCATTTAGACGAGAAGAGGGCATGTTTAATGTAAACATGCCCTCTTCTCGCTCAAGACGGCCGAATAAAATAATCGGGGACAAAATGGCCCCGAGCCTGGCGAAGGATCATAAAGTTTGCTTATGCCAGCATGGTTCCATATCTGGCGACGCCAAGGCGGTTTGCTTTATCCTGGATCAACTACTGATTTGGATATCGAAAAGGGTCAAGTCTGCACTTAGTTCATTTAATCCCTCCTGAAAATATTTCTCTACCTTTTCAGACCGAGTATCACAATGTCTGGCTTCATGCTCTGAACTGGGGAAGTGCAAAGGACTTCATCACCAAGAGTCAAGAGCAGATATGACTCCTCTTCATTGATAATATGAAAGCCTATCTTGAACTCTACCCTGATGCCCCCGATGCCAGAGCAGCAAAAGACGAAATTTACAGGTGGGAAATACAGATGGAGAAAGAGAGGAAATGATTGGGGAGTGGGTTAGGGTAAGCGATTCAGACCTGAAGATGTCATGTATTTAATGTGCTTATTAATCAATATCATTTGTCCTCCTGCAACCTTACAGCCTTGTCAAGCCTTAAACAAATTGGCAAATTCTGCGAGGGGCCACTCTTCCCTGGGAAGACATATATTCTCCAAATGAGCTAAGAGGAGACCTGACCCCTTCTTACATTCATAATTATTTTTTATCTCTCCTATCCAATCGCTCATTATCCCCTACTAAGCAACCTTGCAAGCATTTTTCAGAACAGGCGCCGTCGCAGGGCTCTTCATGCACAATAACTTGAGTGTTGGGGAATTTCTCGCGAATCTTTGAGGCAATTTTTTCGCTGATCCGATGAGATTCTTCCAGGGCCATATCTTTATCTAATAGGATATGCAATTCCACAAAACGCATATGGCCTGCCTTGCGGGTACGTAAATGATGGAATCCACGGATTGGGGGATGGAATCTTGATAGCTCATTTCGAATCCATTCTTCTTCCTCAGGGAGGTTCATGTCCAAAAGATCTCGGCCTGAACGGAGAGTTAATTTATAAGCGGCCCGGATTATGAATAAAGAAATAGCCATGGCCGCTACCGGGTCCAGCCATTGCAAATGAAGTTCTGGGACTACTCGCTCCCCTATGGTAATTAATAAAAGGCTTGCCATAACTCCGGCGGAAGTGTAAACATCTGTACGCAGGTGCCAAGCATCCGCTTGTAAGGCCACCGAGTCAGTTTCCTTACCTACTCTGAAAAGCTTTTGCGAGACCCAGATATTAATTATCATGGAAATAAACATGACCCCTACACCTAAGCCAGGCATCTTGAGGGGTAGAGGATTAATTAGCTTATGAGTAGCTTCGTAAATTATCCATCCCGCTGCCAGAAAAATAAGGAGAGCTTCGATCGTTCCAGAAAGATTTTCAATTTTGCCATGACCAAAAGGATGCCCTTCGTCAGGAGACCTATTAGCAGACCTTACGGCAAATAAAGTAATGAGCGCCGCCAATAAGTCCACTCCCGAATGGATAGCTTCAGAGATAATGGAAACAGACCCAATTAGAAGGCCGATTATAATCTTCAAGAACACTAAGCTTGCGTTGGAAACCACAGAGAGCAAAGCTACTGATTCTTTACGGTTGCGGTAGCCCATATTGTTCTTTTAATAAAAAATCCCATGGAATGTTGATCCCACGGGATTAATGGGCCCGTTGCCTTTTATACCGGCCCGGCTCCTTTATTTGAAAAGAGGCCTGATCAAAAATATATTACCCTTCGGATCAAGGAGTGTCAAGTTGATGCTCACTTGATGAGTAATGCCTTACTAAAGGGTGGATTTCTTATAACTCCCCCTTTTTCCCCCTCTTAGTTTAAGAGGGGGAGAGGGGGAGTTACAAAATTTCGAGATGGACAATAGATTAGATTTGTGAGGCAAACCATTAGCGAAATTGGCCAGCCATAAAAGCTGGCCCTACGAAATGACAAGAAATAATTTTTTTATATGTAACCCACCCTTCAGTGAGGGATTACCTTTATGACCGTCGATCAATTTTGATCAAAAATCTTTTTTGTAAGGTAAGCCTTTATGGTTGGCCACGTTTGGGCAAGTCCAAGCCCTTGCTCGAAACTTATTCGCCATGATTAAGATTAGGTTTCAAAGAGGGATTAGGGGAGATTATTAAATTCTTGCCACTTTAAAAAAATGATAGACGGTCATATGTTTATGAGTCGCCCTGATTTAGGTAAGGGAGAAGCCCTTACCCTAAAAATTGCAAGGGGATATATTTTTCCCAGGGTGAGCCCTTGTAGCTCCCCACACGCCCATGGATCGGTCTCTGGCCAGATTGATCCGATGCTGGTATGAAGTTTAATCCTTCCTTTTCAAAAGTCATATTATCCCCTTGACATAATTTCCTATTTAGCAGCATACTATGGGCAGCAGTTGCTTTTTCTAATCTAAGAAGGGAAGGAGGGTATATTTATGCAGGGACAGGAAAAAATTGCCAAACTTAAGGAAATGGTGAAGAACCTTATCAAGGTGGAAGAAGAGGTAATTAAACTAACTGAGGAAACAGCGGGTAAAGCAGCCAATTCAACCGTAAAATGTTTACTGCGCGCCATTCAGCATGATTCTCGGAAGCACGCTGATTTAGGACGAGCCGCTTTGGAAATTCTCGAATACCAACAAATAGCCGGAACAGAAGAAAGAAAAGAAGTATGGGATTTACTCAAAAAGCACGAAGAGATGGAAAGAAAACATAAAGATAATCTCTCCGAGATGAAGAGCCTTACGGAAACGCCTGCTTTAAAATATATTTTTGAGCAGATCTGGAATGACGAAAAAACCCACCATGCTATGCTACATACGTTGATGACCAAGAGATTTGAAAAAGACCCCGCGAAGTATTGGGGAGCTCTCTGGGCGGAATAAAGCTTTTAATTATATACTCCGGATGTTAAAAAGGGAGCCTTTCTAAAATCAAAAATTTTTTGAATTAATTCTTGCCTCTCATTGGATTTTTTACTTCTTATTCTATTTCTTTTCGCCAATGAGGGGCAAAACTTTATCAATATGGAAATAGACCAGATAGCGCAAACTATCTTTATAAACCCGATAAACCGGACATTTATCTTTCCGTCTAATCTGATCAATTAGCGCTTTATCTTTTTCTTCCTTGATCTTCGTTAAATATAACCTTTTGCCCACGTACCTTTCTTTATCTTCCATAAACAAATAGGCCGCCTGTGGATTAGATTGCAGGTTTTTATGCATTAACTTATCGGCCATAATAAACGCTACGGTCTCCTCGTCAATAAAATGAGGCCGGGCGTATACGGCTATGCCTACATGACCATCGGCATCAGCGGTGGCCATAATTCCTCTTCCTGGGGTGTTCTCGAAATATTCACTTAATTTCATATGTTTCCTCCTGGATTATTTATTTTCTCTTCTTTTAATTTGTCATTTTCTGCAATTGCTCGGACTTTAGCAACATAATTCTTGATATTAAATTTCCTCTCCAAACCTTTTTCATTCATATATCTAACTTTGCCGAAGATCATCCTTTCGGCCCAAGGGCGATCGTGTTTTCCAAAACACCAGGCCACGCCGGCAAAGCTATTTGGATCTCGGCCGTCAAGTTCATATTTATTATTTAAATAAAGGGCCTGGCCAAAAGCATCTGCCGGAGATTTACTCCACTCCAAAATCTTCTTTCCCCAATACATCCTCATATAACCATGCATCTTTCCAGTAAGGACCATCTCTTTTTGAGCTGCGTTCCAATATGGATCATGGGTCATGGCCGCTTCTAATTCTTCAAGTGAGTAAAGATAGGGCCTTTGATCTTTTTGATGTTCCTTTAAAGTTTTTTTCGCCCACTCTGGAAGGCCCCCAAAAGAATCATATTGGTGATTGTAAAAAACAAAGTTCATGCTTAATTCTCTTCTGATGATGAGCTCCTCGAGAAAAGATTCTTTTCCCGGAGAATCAGTTTCCCAGACTTTTAAGGCAATGTAAAGAGGAGATATCTGCCCAAAATGCAGATAAGGGCTTAAGTGAGATAGATAATCCACCGTGGGATCGTTACGCAGTTGGCCAAAATGATCGAGCTTCTTTTCTAAAAAGACCCGCAAGTGTTTCTTGGCTTCCTTCGTTCCTCCATGAAAATAGGGTGTCTTTTTGACACCGCGATCAATATTAAGTCTGGATATCGCCTTTTCCAAATCCATAATATCAAAAGAAGAAAATTCCATGGATAGAGAAGAAATGGCCGGGTTTCTCCGCTTTAAGGGAGTCAAAAAATGGGCGAGTTTTTTCTTAATCTTCGGACGCAAAGTGGCGGCTGAGTATTCTTCTTTGGGCGACGCCTCTTCTACGGGAACGATTACCTCACTTTCAACTTGGATTAAAGGGCAGCCTATCTGGCGGGCTACTTTATCTCGCCATTCTCTTTGGATACGCAGATAGCCTCGATCAACAACCACGAGGGCCGCCTTCTGACTCATTTTAATTGCGCCCTCCTCTGGCGATTTATGCCAGATTACCATCTGAATATTTCTCTCTTGCAGATCTCGTTTAACCTCCCTTAACCCCTCGATCATAAAGAAATAATGCCTTTCATTGGCCTCGGGAAAATGGTCAGTAATTCCGAAAAAGACAATTAATGGTCGGCGCAATTCATTAGCCTGGATGATGGCATATTCTAAAGCGTGATTGTATTCTGCTCTTTGCGCAGCTTGCATCCAATAAAGAACATAAGCTCCTTTCTGGAGGCTTTTTTGGTTCAAGATTTTTATTCTTTCTTTTTGAATCATTATTGCCAATTTAAAATCAAAATAGCAAAATTAAGAACGGCTGCAAAACTTACCCAGAGAAAATAGGGCAGCATAAGTAAACCGCTCAGGTTCGATATCTTCAAAAATTTCTGCATGGTCCAAAGAATGGCCAACCATAGAAAAACGATATTAATAAACCCCATTAAGGGAGACCGGAATCCAAAAAAAGAAATGGACCAGAAGGCGTTTAAAGCCAACTGAACAAAAAAGATTAGCAGGGCTTGGCCAACTCGGGAATCTTCTTTTTTTCTCCGCCACACCAAAAATAAGGAAATACCCATTAAAAAATAAAGGCTGATCCAGACCGGAGCAAAGAGCCAATTGGGGGGCGTAAAAAAAGGTTTAGCTATAGCTGAATACCATTTAGGTATCGCTGGAGTCGTAAAAAAAGAACCCACTACTCCAGCTAGCTGACAGATTATAATGCTTAGGGCTAATTTTATGAATTTAATGATCTGCATTTCTTCCCCTTTCTACTTACGAGATAAAACAGGTTATGATTGGCTAGCCTCACCCATATTGCGGAAAATTTCCAAAATGGATAAAAAGACCGCAAGAACCAATGGGCCCATGACAAAACCGATTAGACCAAAGTATTTGATTCCCCCTAAAACACTGAAAAAAATTATGAGAAAGGGCAGGCGCGTGCGTTGGCCAACAATTATGGGCCGCAAAAAATTATCAATGGTGCTGATACCCCCCGCGCCAACTATGGCCAAAGCAATAGCTTTCCCTATGGCCCCTTGGAAATATAAATAAACGCAGGCGGGAAACCAAATTATAAATGTGCCTACTAAAGGTAAAAAGGAAGCCACAGCCATGGCGAAACCCCATAGAACAGGAGAAGAAATACCCAGGATAAAGAAAGCTAATCCGCCTATAGTTCCTTGGGCTAAAGCTATTATTACTCCTCCATACATTGTGGAAACTATTATATCTTGCGCTTGTTTAATAATTTTCTTTTTCTGTTCCTCAGAAAAAGGGAGGTATTGGCGAATCTTTTCGAATAAAATGGGGGCCTCTTTGAAAAGGAAAAAAATTGTCAAACCCATGATAAAAAGACCGATCACGGCACTGACTACATTCTTTAACCCCAAACCCATCTTGCCAATTAAATCCATTCCCCAATGAGAAACCTCTTGCCTTATTGCTTGCTGCAGATCTTCCGGGTTCATTTGCAAAAAAGCTGCTATCTTTTCCATGATGGTTATGAAGGTCGGATGTTCCAAGAAATCTACCAAACTGAATTTCTCTCCAGCCAAGAAGGTGGCGAAAGATCCTATCTGTTGCACCAAAAGAATAGATAGATAAGTAAGCGGACCAGCCACCAGAACAATGATGACTAGAAGAGATAACAAAGAAGCAATAGAAGAATTTTTGACAAGCCTGCGTATCAAAGCATAGAGTGGGTAAAAGAGAACAAATAAGACTATTGCCCAGGCAATAATTACTAAAAAAGGTTCCATAATTTGATAACTCAAATAGCCGAGCAGAATTACCAAGGCGATCAAAAAAAGTAGATAGAATTTTCCGGCGGCCATCGCGAGCGTCTCCTTTCTCCCAATCTTTAAGGCGCGCAGCTTTTTATAAAAAGTTTAATATCTCGTTAGGCAAATTAAAGCTGAAATCCTTACGGGCTAAATTAAATTCTATTTACCCCTACTAAAAATCTGCGGAGCAAAAAGCTTGCGTATTTCTTCAGCTAACCAAATACTCGCCGCCACTAAAATTACCACTATCCAATCGTCCCAGCCCAAAGGCACTGTATAGAATAACTTTTGCATGAAAGGTGTATAAATTACTCCTAACTGCAAGATCACGGCTAATCCAATCCCCCCTATCAGCCAACGGTTGGTCAAAACTCCTAATTTGAATAAAGATTGCTGATCTGAGCGGGCATTCAGGGCATTGAACCACTGGAAAGCAACTAAAAGGCAAAAAGCAATTGTGCGGGCCTTCTCTAAACTACCATGGGAAATTTCCCACTTAAATATGAAAAAAGTCCCCAAGGACATGAATACAGCAACCATGACAATTCTAAACAGCATGCCCGCATAAATAATTCCTGCTTGGGCTCGGCGAGGAGGTTCTTCTAAGACATTGCTGTGTTTAGGTTCTAACCCCAAGGGAATAGTGCATACTCCATCAGTTACTAAGTTAATCCAAAGAATTTGCACTGCCACCACCGGCAAGGGCACACCCGCTAACAGGGCTAAAGTCCAGGTGAATAACTCGCCTATGTTGGTGCTTAACAGATAAAAAACCGAACGACGAATGTTGCTAAAAATAACTCTCCCTTCTTCAACAGCAGCAACAATAGAGGCGAAATTATCATCAGTGAGCACCATATCGGCAGCTTCCCGAGCAACATCCGTTCCTTTAATACCCATGGCCACGCCAATATCGGCACTGCGTAAAGCCGGTCCGTCGTTGACCCCGTCTCCAGTCATAGCCACAATGTGCCTTTTAGCTTTCAAGGCGTTGACAATTTTTAATTTATGAAGCGGCTCCACCCGGGCGAAAACCGAAATTCTTTCCACTCTTTTTTGAAATTCTTCTTCACTCATCTGTTCTAATTCCAAACCGGTCACCGCTTCGCCGGGAGGGAGACCAAGTTCTGCCGCAATGGCTTGGGCAGTAATTTTTTGATCACCCGTAATCATAACTACTCTGATGCCCGCTTTTTTACAGGCCGCAACTGCCTCTTTCGCCTCTTTCCTCGGCGGATCAATCATCCCGACCAGTCCCACAAATATTAAGTTTCCTTCGAGGTTTTGTAAGCATAGGTTTTCAGGACAACAAGGGCAATCCATATAGGCTAAAGCTAACACGCGCAAAGCCTTGGCCGCCATTTCTTCATTCTTTTTTTCGATTTCTTCTTTCTGTTCAGGAGCCAAACTTTTAATTGTTCCCTTTTCGTAAATCCTATTGCTCATGGCTAAAATTTTATCCACGGCCCCTTTTACATAAGCTCGCGCCTGTCCATCTAGCCCCGGGTGGAGAGTGGCCATATATCTTTTTTCACTGGCAAAAGGAAGTTCCGCGATTCTCGGAAACTCTTTTTGCAGCTCCTTTTGATTTAAGCCTGCTTTCAAACCCGCAATTAATAAAGCACCTTCTGTAGGATCTCCTATTAATTGGTACCTACCATCATCCATTTTTAAAGAAGAATCATTGCAGAGAGCGCCAATTTTAAGAGCGAAGAGGAGGCTTTCGTCTTTTGACCAATCTATTTTCCGCCCATCTTCAAAAAATTCTCCCGCAATTTGCCTACCCCCGCCCGTAACAGCAATAGTCCGCTTCTCTAAATAGATCTCCCGGACAGTCATTTCACTTTCTGTAAGCGTCCCTGTTTTATCAGAACAGATCACCGTGACGGCACCCATTGTTTCCACGGCTGGCAGCTTACGAATCAAGGCGTTTTTTAAAGCCATGCGCCTCATGCCCAAAGCTAAGACTACCGTGACCATGACGGGTAAACCTTCTGGAATAGCGGAGACGGCCGCGGCAATTCCCAATGTAAATACATCCTCAAATCCATACCCTTTGGCTAGGCCAAGAAAAGAGAGGACCCCTACTATTGCCAAAACTAAAATGCCAATATACCTGCCCAATCTGTCTACATTAACCTGTAATGGAGTAGGCGGAGGTTTCACCTCTTGAACTTGAGCTGTAATTTTGCCTATCTCCGTAGCCATGCCGGTAGCGACTACGACCGCAACTCCCCGCCCGTTTGTTATAGGGCATCCCATATGCAGCATATTACCCATGTCCGCGACCGTCGCCTCGCCAGGGATGGGAGCGACGAATTTTTCAACAGGAACTGATTCCCCAGTAAGAATTGACTCATCAACCGCGAGGTTAAAAGCTTCTATAATCCGGGCATCTGCGGGAATTTTATCCCCTGCTTCCAGAAGAATGACATCTCCGGGGACCAAATCAAAAGCAGCAATCTCTTTGAGCGCTCCCCCTCTGAGCACTTTCGCTTTAGGAACTATTAAGCGCTTTAAGGCCTCCATAGCCCTTTCTGCTTTTTGCTCTTGGAAAAATCCAATTAAGGAGTTAAGGAGAACGACCGCAAAAATAACTCCGGCATCAGTAGGCTTACCCATGTAAAAAAGTTCAATCAACGCCGCTGCTAAAAGGATATAAATGAGGGGGCTGGCAAATTGACGGAGAAAGACCATGGGCCAAGGAACTTTCCCTTTTTCCCGCAGCTCATTGTGGCCGTATTTTTTCAATCTTTCCCGAGCTTCTTCATCAGTGAGCCCATGCCGATTCGTCGATAGTCGAGAAAGAGTCTCCTCTACGGAAAGATTATGCCACTTTTCCATAAAGTACTTTTTCCTTAGGCAATTTTTTTTTAAATTCCTCGTTCAACCACAAATTTAGCAAAATCCACAAGACGGGCAGAATAACCCCATTCGTTATCATACCAGGCCAGAATTTTTGCTACCTTCTTATTCAAAACCATAGTGCTCTGGGCATCAACGATCGTAGAATGGGGATCACCAATAATATCTTGAGAGACCAGGGCTTCATCGGTTACTCGCAAAATCCCTTTAAGGGGAACTCGCTCGGAGGCCTGCCGTAAAGCATTATTTATCTCCTCCGGAGTGACTTCCCTTTTTAAGGTAGCCACCAGATCAGTTACTGATCCATCAGGAACAGGAACACGCAAGGCCATCCCCGTAACCTTATCTTTCAGTTCTGGAAGAACCTTTTCTGTGGCTTTGGCTGCCCCTGTGGAAGTAGGAATTATGGATAAGGCCGCCGCCCGCCCGCGGCGTCTATGTCTGGCTGGAATATCGGTTAAGGATTGGCTAGAAGTATAAGCATGCACCGTCGTAAAAACTATATGGTCTACGCCAAATTCTTTAAGGAGAATCTTGGCCATCGGTGCGATATTGTTAGTAGTGCAGGAAGCCATGGAGATAATTTTATGGGCTTTAGGATTATAAATTTCCTCATTAACACCTAACACAATCGTAGCATCAGCATCATCAGAAGGAGCTGAAATTATCACTCTCCCCGCTCCCGCTTCCAAATGCCCGGCGGCTTTGGCGCGACTGCGCAAAGCCCCGCTGCATTCAATAACCACGTCAGCTCCTAGATCTGCCCAAGGAATTTTGCCCGGGTCCGGGCTGGAAAAGAAGGGTATGCGCTGGTCGCCGATTAAAATTGCTTTTTCATCAGTAGCAATTTTTTTAGGGTACCATCTATGAACAGAGTCGTATTTTAAGAGGTAGGCCAAATCTTCTTTGTTGGCCAGATCGTTTATACCCACTACTTTGAATTCTTCATTTTGCATAAGTTGTTTGCAAGTACAGCGGCCGATGCGGCCAAAACCATTAATGCCTACTCTAATAACTCCCTTGCTTCCCATTTCTTGTACCTCCTCTCCATTTATTTAGCCTCCATAAAACTCAGCGACTTACTCGTTTCTTTTCCGCATAAAGGAATACCATCTGATCCACCTCTTTTTCTTTTCCGGCATTCCAATGGTATGGGCCAAAGTTATGCTTCTTTGCCCTGCTTTTTTTACTAAGCGAGCAATTTCCTCCAGAGGTTTTTGTTTTTGGTAACTGGCTAAGGCCAACAACATAGGAATGTTTACTCCAGTCACGACGGCCACGTGTCTATCATGCAAAAAAGATAGACTTAGATTGGTCGGTGTCCCCCCTAATAAATCGGTTAGAATAATAACCCCTTCTCCATTATCTACTTCCTTTATCTCTTTTTCAATCCGCTCCTGAATTTCCTCTTTTTTGTCCCCAGGCCAGATGGATACTGCTTTTATCTTTTCCATGGGTCCAACCAAGACTTCAGCTGAGGAAACCAAAGCTTCCGCTAAGTGTCCATGAGAAACAATAAGTATGCCCACCATGCCAATTTCTCCTCCAGAACCCATAAATTTCCTTTTTTCTAACTCATTTTGGCAAAAGAAAGGAAACTTTGCCACCTTTATTTTACCCATCTTCCAGACTTATCTCGAATGAAGCTACACTGTGAGATTTACTTAATTAGGAGAGGCTTGGTTTAAGAAGTTTCTGGGGGGAAAATAGAGATGGTTATTTGGTTTTAAATTTATGGTATATTTACTAAGGCTTTTTATTTTAAATATGGAACTATAATTCCTGGCCAAAAATCTTGGACCATTTTATAAAGAGCAACCATTATGAATAAAAGAGCAAGCGGTATTCTTTTGCATTTAACATCTTTACCTTCCACTTTTGGTATAGGTGATTTGGGGCCATGGGCCTACCGATTTGTTGATTTTTTGGTCGCAGCTAAGCAAAGCTATTGGCAGATTCTCCCTCTCCACCCTATTGATCCTATTTATGGTAATTCTCCCTATCAAAGCCCTTCTGCTTTTGCTGGCAACCAATTATTCATAAGTCCTGAACTTTTGGTAGAAGATAACCTATTATCTAAAGAAGAGATTGATGGGAAAATAAAATTTCCAGAAGAAAAGGTGGCTTATAACTCTGTTTTAGAGTACAAAAAGAAAATTTTAAAAGCAGCTTTTATGAATTTCCAAAAAAATAAAGCTCCGGAAGATTATGAAAAGTTTTGCCAAGAAAATTCCTCTTGGCTGGCTGATTTTTCTCTTTTTATGGCTCTCAAGATTAAATGCGGTGGGATCTCCTGGGGTGATTGGCCAGAAGATTTGCGCGATAGAAAATCCGAAACCATTTCGTTAGCCCAAAGAGATCTCGCCGAAGAGATAAATTTTGAAAAGTTCCAACAATACATATTTTTTAAACAATGGAGCCATCTTAAAGGATATTGCCAAGAGAAAAAAATCCAAATAATTGGTGATCTGCCCATTTACGTTAACTATGACAGTGCCGATGTTTGGGCCCATCCGGAACTATTTAAGCTTGATGAAGATAAGAAGCCTTATGTGGTGGCAGGAGTTCCACCTGACTATTTTAGTGAAACGGGGCAACTCTGGGGAAACCCTATTTACAGATGGGATAGAATGCAAGAAGAAGGTTATTTGTGGTGGATTAATCGCTTAAACCAGATCTTAAAGTTGGTTGACATAGTTAGAATCGACCATTTTCGGGGGTTTGTGGCTTACTGGGAAGTCCCTGCTTATGCAAAAACAGCAGTCAATGGGCGCTGGGTGGAAGCTCCAGCCATAGATTTCTTTTCTCGGTTAAAAGAAGAATATCCCCACTTACCATTTATTGCCGAAGATTTGGGCACAATTACTCCCGACGTTAAAGAAGTGATGAATCATTTCCAGCTTCCCGGAATGAAAGTCCTCCTCTTCGCTTTTGGGCCGGAAATGTCTACCAATCCTTATCTTCCGCATAATTTTTCCCAAAATTGTGTAGCCTATACAGGCACCCATGATAACAACACCATAAAAGGATGGTTTGAGGAAGAAGCTCTTCCCGAGGAAAAAGAAAGACTTTTTAAATATTTAGGACGAAAACTTTCCGCAGAAGAGCTGCCGGGGGAACTCATAAGATTGCTGATGATGTCTGTAGCCAATACCGTCATCTTTCCCATGCAGGATATTTTAGGGCTGGGGGCAGAAGCGCGCATGAACCATCCTTCCACTTGGCAAGGAAACTGGGAATGGCGGCTACTCCCTGATCAAATAAATGATTCTTTGGCCATTCGACTTAAGGAAATGACCGAAATTTATGGCAGAGCTAATTAATATTACTTTTCCTATTTAGACTATTTAGAGACTGGATTCCACTCACTTCGCCTCTCCTCAATGAAACTGTGTCTCAATGGCGAGAACGGGCCAGAGGCAGGCCAGAGGCAGGCCAGAGGCAGGCATGAATGAAGAAGCATCGGCGGGAGAAGAAGATGTTTAAAATTGACCAACGATTTTCCGCCAAGGGCAGGCGGATAGTTAAACTGAGCAATATGATTAAGCTTCTAAATCCGCCCGCACCTATGGAAGAGCCACTGCCTCATGATTCTGAATGAATGCCTGCCTCTGGCCTGCCTCTGGCCTGCCTCCGGCCATTCACCAAAAGTTAGCTTTTATGACACAGTCCCAATAGGGAGAGCTAAATAAAAAGAAGACAAGGAGGAATTTTGATACAAAATAAAAATATTATTCAGCCAAATGATTTTAGCTTGCTTACAAATGATGACCTTTATCTTTTTAATGAAGGAAGCCATTTTCGCTTATATGAAAAACTTGGCGCCCACCCCATAGAAGTTAATGGCCAAAAGGGAACTTACTTTGCTGTGTGGGCCCCAGATGCTGAACAAGTCTTCGTGATGGGAGAATTTAACGGATGGGAAAAGGAAACCCATCCTCTTCGTCCCAGAGGGCAATCTGGAATCTGGGAAATTTTTATTCCGGGGGTGGAAAAAGGAACGTCTTACAAATATCATATCCGCTCTCGCTACCATAATTACCGCGTGGATAAAGCCGATCCCTTTGCTTTTTATAACGAAGAACCTCCCCGTAATGCTTCTATTATTTGGACTCTGGATTACCCTTGGAATGACCAACAATGGATGAAGACCAGATATTTAAAAAATCGCCACCAGGCTCCCTTAGCCATTTATGAAGTTCATCTTGGTTCTTGGATGCGGGTACCCGAAGAAGGGCACCGTTTCCTTACCTACCGTGAACTAGCCCCCAAGTTAGCGAGTTATGTAAAGGAAATGGGTTTCACACACGTAGAATTTCTGCCCGTTATGGAACATCCCTTCTATGGCTCATGGGGTTACCAAGTTACCGGCTATTTTGCTCCCACGAGTAGGTATGGTACCCCCCAAGATTTCATGTATCTTATCGATCAGCTGCACCAAGAAGGCATCGGCGTAATCTTAGACTGGGTGCCCTCCCATTTTCCTAATGATGAACACGGACTGGGATTCTTTGACGGCACGCATTTATATGAGCATATGGATCCCCGTTTAGGTATTCATCCTGACTGGAATAGTTTTATTTTCAATTATGGGCGTAATGAAGTGCGGAGTTTCCTTTGGAGCAGTGCTCTCTTCTGGCTGGAAGTTTATCACGCCGATGGATTAAGAGTAGATGCGGTAGCTTCCATGCTCTATCTCGATTATTCTCGCCGAGAAGGAGAATGGATTCCCAATCAGTATGGCGGGCGAGAAAATCTGGCGGCTATTTATTTCCTCCGCCGCTTTAATGAGGAAGTATACAAAAATCATCCTGATGTTCAGACCATAGCGGAGGAATCTACGGCCTGGCCCATGGTCTCCCGGCCTACTTATGTGGGTGGGCTTGGTTTCGGCATGAAATGGGATATGGGCTGGATGCACGATACTTTAAAATACATGGCCAAAGATCCCATCCACCGAAAATATCACCACCATTTGCTTACTTTCCGCCTTCTTTATGCTTTTCATGAAAACTTTATTCTCCCTCTTTCCCACGATGAAGTGGTCCATGGGAAAGGATCCCTCCTCTCTAAGATGCCCGGTGACGATTGGCAAAAATTTGCTAATTTGCGTCTCCTCTTCGGTTATCTCTATACCCAACCAGGCAAAAAATTGCTCTTCATGGGCGGCGAATTCGGCCAATGGCGAGAGTGGCATCATGAAGAAAGCCTGGATTGGCATCTCCTGCAATATCCGGCGCATGCTGGTCTGCGGCAATGGGTGCAAGACCTTAACCTGTTTTATCGGCGGGAGCCGGCTCTGCATGAATTAGATTTTGACCCTGCAGGATTTGCCTGGATCGATTGTAATGATAGCGACCATAGTGTTTTAAGTTATTTGCGCCAGGGAACTACTATGGAAGAAATAATCTTAACAGTGGCCAATTTTACTCCGGTACCGCGCTTTAACTATCTTGTAGGAGCACCTCGGGGAGGTTTATGGCAGGAAATGCTCAATAGCGATGCCCGAGAATATGGCGGAAGTGGCTTAGGGAATTGGGGAGGAGTTATGGCCGAGCCTATCCCGCATCACGGACGTCCTTATCGGCTTAAATTGACTTTACCTCCTTTATCCATAATTATTTTTAAAAGTAGCGGAGAAGAGAGTTGAAAAAATTGTTACCCCTCGGGGCTCAATATTTAGGAGATAGCCAATGTTTCTTCCGCGTCTGGGCCCCCTTAATTTCTAAGGTAGAGGTACATCTCTTATCGCCAAAAGAAAAAATTATTCCTTTAGTCAAAGACGGAGAATACCACCAGGCTTTGGTGGCCGATATTCCACCAGGGGCGCTTTATTTCTTTGTTTTAGACGGAGAAAAAGAACGGCCTGATCCGGCCTCTCGTTTTCAGCCGCAAAGTGTGCATGGGCCTTCCCAAATAGTCGATTTGCGTTTCCCCTGGGCAGATAAAGAATGGCGGGGCCTTCCTCTGCCGGATTATATAATTTATGAGATTCATGTAGGCACTTTCACTAAAACGGGGACTTTTTCCGCCATTATTCCCTATCTGGAGAATTTGCAAGAGTTGGGCGTGACCGCCATCGAGCTGATGCCCGTGGCTCAATTCCCCGGTACACGCAATTGGGGTTATGATGGCGTTTATCCTTTTGCTGTGCAGAATTCTTATGGTGGCCCGCCGGAACTGCAAAAATTAGTAAATGCTTGCCACCAACTCGGGTTAGCTGTAATTCTGGATGTAGTTTATAACCATCTTGGCCCAGAAGGAAATTATTTGCGTGACTTTGCTCCTTATTTTGCTGATCGATACCGGACGCCCTGGGGTGAAGCTCTCAACTTTGATGGCCCTTACAGTGATGGTGTGCGGGAATTTTTCTTTGCTAATGCCCTTTACTGGATTAGAGAATTCCATATTGATGCTTTAAGGCTCGATGCCCTGCATGCTGTTTATGACTTTTCGGCCCAACCTTTCCTCCAAGAATTGGCCAATTTAATCAAAGAGCAGCGCGCCAGAGAAAAAAGAGAAATTTATCTTATTGGCGAAAGCGATCTCAACGATCGGAGATTAGTACAAAATAAAGAAGTGGGCGGGTATGGCTTAGATGCTCTGGGGAACGATGATTTTCACCATGCTTTACATACTCTCCTCACTGGAGAAAAAAGAGGCTACTATCAAGATTTCGGAAAGATCGAACAGTTGGCTAAAGCATTTGCTGAAGGATTTGTTTATACGGGGCAATATTCTTCATTCCGCCGCCGGCGTCATGGATCCTCTTCTCAAGATCTACCCCCTTGGCGCTTGGTCGTATTTAGTCAGAATCACGACCAAATAGGCAACCGCCCTTGGGGAGAGCGACTGAGCCAATTGGTTAATTTTGAGCAACTAAAGTTAGCTGCCGGGGTAGTCTTGCTCTCTCCCTTTATACCTTTAATTTTTATGGGTGAAGAATACGGCGAGACTGCTCCCTTTTTATATTTTATTAGCCATACAGATCCCGATTTAGTGGCCCAAGTAAAAAAGGGGCGTCAAAAAGAATTCGCTGATTTTTTCATCGAAGGAGAAATCCCCGATCCTTATCTGGAGGAGACTTTTCAAAAATGTTGGCTCAATCATGAATTGCGTTTTCAGGGCGAACATAAAGTGCTATGGCTCTATTATCGAGAACTAATAAAATTACGGCGCACGCTTCCTTCTTTAAAAAATTTGGCCAAGGAAAACATGCAAATAAAAGCTTGGGCTGCCGAAAAAATTTTATTATGGCGGAGATGGGCCGAAAAAGAAGAAGCCCTTCTCCTAATCAATTTTGGATCTACCCCAAATGAAGTTAACTTGCCCATACCCTCTGGCACATGGGAAAAAAAGCTTGATTCCGCCGCAGAAATATGGCATGGAAAAGGAAGCTCCCTTCCGGCGTATTTGGCGTCATCAGGAACGATTTCTCTAAAATTGAGTCCGCAATCTATAACTCTTTTGGTTAGGCAAAGGGAAATTTAAGTGGATAAATACATTTGCCTTCATGGACATTTCTATCAACCGCCGAGGGAAAATCCCTGGTTAGAGGTCATCGAATTGCCAGATTCTGCTTATCCCTTTCATGATTGGCATGAAAGAATCACCCGAGAATGCTATGCCCCTAATGCAGCAGCACGCTTAATTGATGGGCAAGGCCGGCTAGGGCGCATGGTAAATAACTATGCCAAAATCAGCTTTACTTTTGGCCCCATCTTGATGGCCTGGCTAGCCCAAAATTCTCCTCAAGTATACCAAGCCATCTTGGACGCCGATAAAGAAAGCCCAAAAACTTTGCTGGACAAGGATCTGTCTTAGCTCAGCCATTTGTATAAAAAGCAGGCCAATTTTTAATTTAAAGTTTTCTATTATAAAATGGATTTAACGGTCGAAAATCTCCTTAAAGAAATTCACGCCAAGACCCATCTGCCGCGGGCTACTTATCGCCTCCAGTTAGGGCCAAGTTTTACTTTTCGGCAAGCCGTCGATCTTGTGCCCTATTTGGATGAATTGGGCATAAGCGATTGCTATATATCGCCTATTTTTCTCCCCTGCTCCTTAGAAAGTCCTGGCTATGATGTGGGTGATCATAATCAGCTTAACCCTGCTTTGGGTAGTACTGAAGATTTTGAAAATTTCGTCAGGATTTTACAAAATAAAAAAATGGGGCTTATCTTGGATATGGTCCCCAATCACATGGGTATTGGCGGAGAAAAAAATGTCTGGTGGATGGATGTTCTCGAAAACGGACCAAGTTCGCCTTACGCCAGCTATTTCGATATCGACTGGCACCCAGTCAAACCAGAATTGGAAAATAAAGTACTCTTGCCCATCTTAGAAGATCTGTATGGCTTAGTCTTGGAAACTGGCAAATTTCGTCTCTCCTTTGAGGAGGGAGCTTTCTATATCTATTATTACGACCATAAATTACCTGTAGCTCCCCGTTCCTATTGTTTAATCTTAAATCAAGTTTTAACTTCTCTAACTAACGAATTGCCTTCTGATCATGAAGATTTATTAGAACTGCAATCTATTCTTACGGCCTTGAACTACCTACCGCCGCGTACTGAAACAAGCTCTGCAAAGATTGCCGAACGGATGCGGGAAAAAGAGGTTATAAAAAAGCGCTTAATCTCTCTTTACCAAAAAAGTCCTGTTTTGCGCGCCGCCCTCGATAAAACGGTAGAAGATTATAATGGACAAATAGGCGATCCCCAAAGTTTTAAAAAAATGGATAATTTACTAAAAGAACAAGCCTATCGTCCATGTTTCTGGAGAGTGGCGGCCGATGAGATTAATTACCGCCGCTTCTTTGATATTAACCATCTCGCCGCTATCCGCATGGAGCTTCCGGAGGTATTTCAAGCTACCCATCGGTTGATCTTTCAGCTCCTCGCGGAAGGAAAAGTAACGGGCCTGCGTATCGATCATCCCGATGGGCTTTGGAATCCAGCTCATTACCTGCGCCAGCTTCAAAAATATTATCTCCTTTTTAATATCACCCATCGTTGGCCATCCCCGAATAACCTCCCTCGGGAAAAGATAGAAACGGTAGTGGAAGAATGGCTTACCAACTTAGAGACTTCCCCTGACCAAGTTATTTGGCCTCTTTATGTAGTAATTGAAAAAATCCTCAGCGAAGGTGAAAAACTTCCCCGGCACTGGGCCATTCAGGGTACAACCGGGTATGATTTTTTGAACAGCGTCAATAGCCTCTTTGTGGCTATGGAAAATCAAAAAACCTTTGATCGCTTATATACCCGCTTTATCGGTCAGCAAATTGACCTTCCTAATTTGATTAACTCCAGCAAAAAAATGATCATGCTGATTTCTTTGGCGAGTGAAGTTGCCTCTTTGAGTCATCAGCTTGAACGTCTCTCGGAAAAGAACCGGTGGTACCGTGATTTTACTTTAAACAGCTTAACCTTTGCCTTGCGCGAAGTAATTGCTTGTCTACCTATCTACCGTACTTATATTACCGGACCGGATGCGGTTTCGGAGCGGGATGCCGCTTACCTAACCGCGGCGGTCGAAGAAGCAAAAAGACGCAATCCGCGCACTGCCGGCGCCATCTTTGATTTTATCCGCGATACTCTTCTGCTCCGCAATCTGTCCAATTTCTCGCCAGAAGATTGGCCTAAAATCTTGAATTTTGTCATGCGCTTCCAACAGATCACCGGGCCGGTTATGGCCAAAGGCTTGGAAGATACTGCCTTTTACATTTATAATCGATTAATTTCTTTAAATGAAGTGGGCGGCCAACCCGAAAAATTTGGCCTCCCCGTCGAAGAATTTCATAATCAAAATATAGAAAGACTGGCCAATTGGCCTCTATCTCTCTTAGCTACTTCCACCCACGATACTAAACGGAGTGAAGATATCCGAGCACGGCTCAATATTTTGGCGGAGATACCCGCAGAATGGAAGCGCGCAGTTAATCGTTGGCGGAGGTGGAACGCTGCTAAGAAAACTTTAGTTGATGGTCAATTAGCCCCTGACGCCAACGATGAATATCATCTTTATCAGACCTTGGTGGGAGCTTGGCCCTTAGAAGATAAAGACGATGATTTTCTGCAGGGCGAAGAATTTACCAAGTGGCGCGAACGCATAAGCGCTTATATGCATAAAGCTATCCTGGAAGCTAAAGTGCATACCAGTTGGTTTAACCCCAATCGCGAATACGAAGAGGCCGTGAAAAACTTCCTTGGCCGGATTCTTGAACCCAGGAGGAAGAATAAGTTTCTTTTTGACCTCCGCTCCTTCCAAAGGCGCGTAGCTTATTTCGGGTTATGGAACAGTTTGGGGCAAGTGCTCCTTAAACTCACTTGTCCGGGAATCCCTGATTTTTATCAGGGCACCGAGCTTTGGGATTTTAGTCTGGTGGACCCGGATAACCGCCGGCCAGTTGATTATCAAAAAAGAAAAGCCCTCTTAGCCAACCTAAAGATGGGGATAAATAAATCAAGAGATGAACTTCTCCCTCTAACCCAAGAACTTCTGCAGTCCGCCTGGGATGGGCGTATAAAACTTTTTATAATATATTCTTTATTAAACTATCGCCGCCAAAACTCTTTTTTATTTGCGCAGGGAGATTATTTCCCGCTTATAACTCAGGGAGAAAAGAAAGATCATGTGGTGGTTTTTGGGCGCAAGTTAAACGACCTTTTGATAATAACAGTTGCCCCGCGTTTAGTGGTTAAACTTACGGAAGGAATTGAAAAACCACCTATAGGCGGAGAAGTGTGGAAAGATACGCGGATCTATTTGCCCTTAGAGGAAAGCTCTGCCTCTTTTGCTAATCTCTTCACGGGGGAGATTATTGATGTCAGGCAAGCGGATGGCCAAGCTTATGTTTCTTTGGCCACTATTTTAAAAAATTTTCCAGTGGCCTTCCTGGAAAGAATTCTGCCCCAGTGCTAAAATAAATATTATGCCTGTGCCCAAGGTGCAAAGAAAAAAAATGGCTTCAAATCCCTTCCACTTTGTGGGTTGCTGGGAATTGCGGGAGATGCTCGGCCGCAGTGCCCGAGATGAAGAACAACTAATGGAAGCTATTGAAGAAGTTTCTCTGGATTCCATTTATTATCACACCCAAAGCTTCTTTCTGCGGCATAAATACATAGCTGGTCCCTATCCCAATGATTTTGCCACTTGGGCCGCCATCCAAGTTCGCGATCGGGTATTAGGGGAAAAATTAGGGGTCTTAGATCCTTACGACTTCGAAAACCTGGAATCTTTACGCAGCGAGATTGTCTCCATCATCGAAGAACACCTTTCCCAACTAACTTTCGTCCCCCGCGTCACCTATGGTGAACCTTTTTATTTTATGCAGTCGCGGATAATAGCTGTCCCCACCGGATTGCAGGCCCGCACCTTGACGGAATTTCGCGAAATTCTGGCCACAGTGGATATCAGTGCCATCTATTACCACATTTTTGAAGCCCGGCTGCGCTTGGGCAAAAGGCAGGACGACTTCAGCCGCTGGGTTGAAGAACAATTGAATTTACCAGATTTGGCCGCCAAGATAGCAAAACTCGACTTTTATATGACCAGTCTGGAAACCATCCGCCATCGGCTGATCAAACTTTGTGATGAGGTCTTAGAAGGAAAAAATTCTAAATGAGCCGCTTAGAAGATTATCGGGAAATAGCCCCCAAAGGCACCATAGATTTTTTGCTCAACCTGGCTAAGAATGTGGAGGGGAAAAAGATTCTGCATATTAATTCTACCCGCTTAGGAGGAGGTGTAGCCGAAATCTTGCGCAGCCTCATCCCGCTTATGCAGGATGTGGGTCTTGAGGCCCGATGGGAGGTGATCTCAGGGAATGAAGAGTTTTTTGCCACCACCAAAGCCTTCCATAATGCTTTGCAAGGACAAGAACAACGTTTTACCTCAACCATGCTGCGCACTTACCAAGAAGTAAATAAAGAAAACGCCCAGCGCCTATCCCTCGTTGCTGACTATGTCATTATTCATGACCCCCAGCCGGCCCCCTTAATTGAATATCGCCCTTCTGAAGGCAAATGGATCTGGCGATGTCATATTGACATTTCTCGCCCCCAATGGAAAATTTGGAGATTTCTACGCCAATATGTGATGAAATATGATGGGGTTATTTTCTCCCTTCCTAAATTCTCCCAAAGACTACCCATTCCCCAATTCCTGATTTACCCCTCCATCGACCCTTTGAGTGAGAAGAATCGGGAGCTCTCGGCCCAAGAACAAGACCAAATATTGAGACGGCTGCATATTCCCTTAGACAAACCTATTCTTCTCCAAGTTTCCCGTTTCGACCGTTTCAAGGACCCTCTGGGGGTGATTCGGGCTTATCGCTTGCTTAAAAAACACCATGATGTAACTCTTGTTTTAGCCGGCGGAGGAGCGACCGATGACCCAGAAGGAGAAACTGTTTTGGCGGAAGTTCGAGAGGCAGCTCGGGATGACCCAGATATCCATATATTATTACTTCCCCCTGATGCTAACTTAGAGATCAATGCTCTGCAGAGAGCGGCTACTATTGTTTTGCAAAAATCTCTGCGGGAAGGATTCGGATTGACTGTGGCCGAGGCCATGTGGAAAGGGAAACCGGTTATCGGCGGTTTTACTGGAGGCATAACGGTCCAGCTTGTTTATGGAGTAACTGGTTTTACGGTCAACTGTGCAGAGGGAGCGGCTTTTAGGATGCATTATCTCTTGGATAATCCCGAAATTATGGCTAAAATGGGAGAAGATGCTCGAGAATTTGTCCGGCGTAATTTCTTAATTACTCGCCATTTAGGAGATTATTTAGCTCTGTTTAATTTTTTAAATAAAATTTAAATGAGGAGGGCAGACAAAATGAAAACAAAACTCATAGGTGTGATTATTCTTTTGGTATTCTTAGTTGTTTTTGCGGTCCAAAATGCTCAGCCTTTAACGGTGAAATTTCTTTTATGGGAATTTAACACTTCTGCCGTCCTTTCTATCTTTATAAGCTTTCTGGTTGGCTTTTTGATCGGGTGGATCATTGGCTTAACTAAACCTGAAAAAAAATAAGCTACCTGGAGGATGACCTTGACTCAGTTTTTTGGGTACTCTATTCCTCTTCCCCCTTGGGTAACTCTGCCCATTTTTCTGGTGGTGTGGATTTTTCTAAGTTATTACCTTGCCCGCCTCTTCGATAAATATGTGCATTTATGGACCTCTAAAAGCAAAACACGTTTGGATAAGCTATTGGTAGAAGCTCTCCACGGCCCCTTATTTATTCTTCTCTTATTAATTGGCGCTCATATTACTCTGGGAGCAGTAGAATTAACAGCCAAAATGGCCCGGTTTGCTTCTTTGGGTGTTTCTTTAGCCACCGCTTTCATCCTTATTTTTGCGGCCGTCAAATTCTACAACGGCTTGCTTAAAGAATATGGACAACGTTATGGACCCCTAAAGCCCTCTTTAGGCCTCCTAAATCTGCTCGGCAAAGCTTTGATTATTCTCATTGGCCTCTTAATCACCATGGAGAGTCTGAATATTTCTATAACTCCTCTTTTAACCACTTTAGGAATAGGAGGATTAGCTGTGGCCTTGGCTTTCCGGGATACCTTGAGTAATTTCTTTGCCGGTCTTTACATTCTCGCCGACCAGCCGATTAGAGTAGGTGACTATATAAAAATAGAAGGAGGCCCAGAAGGGTATGTGGAGAGCGTAGGCTGGCGGTCCACCCGCATGCGTACTTTGCCTAATAATATTGTGGTAATTCCCAATTCTAAATTATCTGAATCCATCATTACTAATTACTTTCTCCCGGAGCGACGTATGTCTCTGCTTCTTCCCATAAGCGTTAGTTATAACAGTGATCCCCGGCGGGTGGAAGAAATCCTTGTGGAGGAAGCTAAGAAAGCAACGGCAGAAATGGAAGGACTCCTTGCTGAACCAGCTCCATTCGTCCGCTTTATTCCCGGATTTGGCGATTCTTCTTTGAATTTTACCCTTATCTGTCAGGTACGGGAGTTTGTTGATCAATACTTAGTGCAACATGAACTACGTCATCGGATCTTTGAACGGTTTAAAAAGGAGGGAATTGAAATTCCCTTCCCCCAAAGGACAGTACACTTACGGTATGATTAATAAAACCAGTAGTAATTCCTCACTGAAAAGAGGGTGATGGCGGATCGGCTAATGACAATAAGTAAATGTTTTTGATGGCCGATTGTGCTATAATTTTTGCGGATTCGCCAAGCCAAATTAAGCAACTTTTCCTATTTCCGAAAAGGAGCCCGCCATGGAAAAAATACTTTGTGTAGATGACGACCTCAGCCTTTTGCGTCTTTATCAAGAAGAGTTAACCGAAGAAGGCTATAAAGTCATCCTGGCCCGGGATGGGAAAGAAGCGATGGCCAAATTTGAAAAAGAGCATCCTGATTTAGTAATCATGGACATCCGCATGCCGGTAATGGATGGCATCGAAACTCTGACCGCCATGTTAGGGAAAAATCGGCAAATTCCGGTGATCCTGAATACGGCCTATCCCCAATACCGAGAAAATTTTATGACTTGGGGAGCTGAAGCTTACATAATCAAGTCCTCCGACTTGACTGAATTAAAGCAAACGATTAGAAAAGTATTGGATAAACGAAAGAAGTCCAAGAAATCTTGAACGGCTGGAGGAAGACTTGGCCGAAAAGATTCTCAGTATGGTCTTGGCGGGGGGAAAGGGAGAAAGATTATACCCCCTCACTCAGGATCGGGCCAAACCCGCTGTTCCTTTTGGCGGGGTTTATCGCATAATTGATTTTACCTTAAGTAATTGTCTTAACTCGGGCATTCGCCGCATAAACCTCCTTACCCAATACAAATCTCTTTCCTTAAACCGCCATATTATGCAAGGTTGGAATATCTTCAATCCAGAATTAGATGAATTCATAAATTTAATTCCGGCCCAGCAACGCGTGGGGGAAGATTGGTACTTAGGTACGGCAGACGCCATTTATCAAAATATTTATGTATTGCAGATGGATCGGCCAGATTTGGTTCTTATTCTCTCCGGAGATCATATTTACAAAATGAACTATATGGAGATGATCGCCTACCACAAAAAAAATAAAGCTGACCTTACGGTAGCCGTCATTGAAATGGATAAGAGCCTTTCCCGCCATTTGGGCGTTCTGGAAGTAGACGAAGAATTCCGGGTCATTGGTTTTGAAGAAAAACCAGCTGTACCAAAGACTATTCCCGGCCAGCCTGACTTGATCTTGGCCAATATGGGGGTTTATGTTTTTAATACAGAAGTCTTAGTGCGTCGCGTTATTGAAGATGCTAAAAATCCAGACTCGCAACATGATTTTGGGAGGAATGTTATTCCCGCTATGATTCATCAAGACCGGGTATATGCCTACAGTTTTCGCGACGAAAATAAAAAAGTGGCCAAATACTGGCGCGATATTGGTACCATCGATGCCTATTATGAAGCCAGTATGGATTTAATTTCTGTTGACCCCCAATTCAATATTTATGACCAAGAGTGGCCTATTCGCACTTTCCATCCCCCCACCCCCCCAGCCAAAACTGTCTTTTATGAAGAACATCCGGGGGGCAGGATTGGCGGAGTTTATAGCTCCCTTATCTGCCATGGATGCATTATTAGTGGAGGCAAGGTTTTTCGTTCTATTCTCTCTCCTTGGGTGCGCGTCCATAGTTATGCCGAAGTTCGCGACTCTATTCTTATGGAGGGAGTAGAGGTGGGCCGCTATGCCCGTTTAAATCGGGTTATTGTGGATAAAAGGGTTAAGATTCCCGAGGGGTATCAGATTGGCTTCGATTTAAAAGAAGATGCGCGGAAATTCACCGTCACCGAGTCAGGCATTGTCGTCATCCCCAAAGGAACTCTCCTGGCCTAATCTTTAACCTCTTTATTTATCCCTTTGGGGTTGAAAATTAATCCTTCTTTTCTGTTTCTTCTAAGGAGGGTTTTTTCTTTACTTCGGCAGGCAAGACTAAATGGACTACCTGGCCAGATTCTCCCAGCCGACCTTGACGGACACCATTGAAAGTTAACTCCACTCCTCCGGCATTACCAATCGTAATTTTAAATTGTCTTCGGGCCGTCCAGGTAGCAATTTCCTTGGGCTGTAATAAAGCTTCTATTTCTTTCTCCTCATCTGCTTTAAGGCGCAACCACGTTTTTTCTATGGCCTTTATTTTCAGTACATGACGCCTTTCCTTCTTTTTCTCTTCAGCTACTCCGGGAACTGGTTTTTCGGGGATCACAGTTAAAGGAGGTGCAGAAGGTTCTATCTTTTTTTCTTCTGGTGGAGCAATTTGGGGTGGAGGAGGTTCTTCTTTGGGGCCGGGAACTTTAACTTTAATTTCCGGGGTAACTTGGGCTGCCGGCGGGGGAGAAGATGGAAGGCTGGGAGGAGAAGGAGGGGTTTTAAATAAGAAGTAAAAGAGAATTATCCCTAACCCTATCAATAAAATGGGGAGGAGGATTTTGGTAACTCGAGCAATTTTCTTTTCTCCCTCGGTTCTTTTTATGGGCAAAGATAAATCCCCGCCCTTAGTTTGCCTTTCATACATTTCTAAAATCTTTTGCCCATCTAAACCAACATGTTGGGCGTAAGCGCGCAAAAAGCCGCGGACGAATACGGGGGGCGGCAGGAGGTGGAATTCATCCCTTTCCAGAGCTTCCAAATTTTTTAAAGTTATTTTCGTAGCTCGGGCAATAGCTTCTAAAGAGATATTCTTTCTTTCTCTTTCGGTACGGAGGTAGGTCCCCAGGGTAATATTTTCTTCCCTCACGAATCTTTTCCCTTATTTTTACTAGACCCTATTTTTTGTTCTAACCACTTTAAACTTTTCTTAATATCTAAAGAAGATGAAACTCCGCGCCAATAATAAAAGTCGCCCGCTTTTTCCACTTCTACTTTTTGGCCGATCTTTAGATCTTTATCTTGACTCCGCGCTATAATTCTCTGCCCGTTTTTAAAGCGCACAAATCCCAAAGTAAGGGGAGCAGGAACTCCCTCCGGAGTAGTGTACAGAATAGTGAAGGTTTCTAAAGTTCCCTCTTTTTCGTCTGGGGAAAAAGAAGTTAACTGCCCGCGTGCAGTTTTATTCTCAGCCAAAGGGCGGGCTTGAAAAGATGGTTTCCAATAGACGGGAGTAGCCCGGTAAAAATCGGTACGTTCTAAGATGGTGACTAAATTATTATTGGCTAAACCACCAATATTTTGGGTTAAACCAATGCGCCCCCCGGCTACTTGGCGGGCTGGTTCTACTGCTCCTTTCAATTGCCAATATACTTCCGCAATCTGGGCCAGTCCCGATGCGCCTACAGGGTGACCCCGCGCTTTCAACCCCCCCGAAGGATTAATGGGCAATTTCCCCTTAAGAGTAGTTAGGCCCTCTTCTACTGCCCGCCATGCTTGTTTGGGGGGGAAGAATCCTAAATCTTCTAAACCAATAATTTCAAAAGAAGTGAAGGCATCGTGAATTTCCGCTAAAGAAATATCTTTAGGCTCTATCTTGGCCATCTGGTAGGCCTGCTGCGCAGCTAATTGGGTGGAACGAAAAGAAGTTAGTGAGTCTCGGTGGCGCACCGCCATTGTATCTGTGGCATGACCTAAACCAGAGACGCGGATTAATTTCTTGTCCGCAGTTAAAACTACTGCCACGGCCCCATCCGTAATGGGGGCGCAGTCATAAGTGCGTAAAGGAAAAGCAACCCATTTAGAGTTAAAATAATCTGCCTCAGAAATTATTTTGCGGAATTGGGCGTAGGGATTTAGGGAGCCATTATAATGATTTTTTATGGCCACCTTACTCAAAATGGCCTGCATTTTCTCGGGAGAAAGTTTAGCCTCGTACTGATATCTTTGGGTAATCATAGCGGCCAGGGCAGGCATCGTCGCCCCATAGTTTCTCTCTTGGGGATCGATTACTTCAGCTAAGATCTTAGTCGTTCGCGCTGTGGGCAAATGAGTCATCTTCTCGCCGGCAATAACTAATACATTCTTATGGTAACCAGAAGCGATGGAATAGAAAGCTGATTCAAAGACAGCTGAACCAGTGGAAGAGGCTGTTTCAATTCTGGAAGAAGGAATACCAGCTAACCCTAATCGATCAGCAATCATAGCCGCTATATTACTATCCCCCGTAAACTCTTCTACATTCATCACCCCAATGAAAATGTAATCAATTGCTGGTACCTGGGCCTCCAATATGGCCTTAGAAGCTGCTTCCGTCATAAGTTCGGGCAAAGATAGTTGGCTCTTGCCAAATTTAGTCATGCCCGCGCCCGCGATGTAAACTTCCCCGGCCATAGTGCTCCCCGCTTAAATTTAATTTGATTATACAGAATCACTAATTATTTGTCGAGGTCAAGAGAACCTGACCCTGACCGTCGATCATTTTTAATTTTCTCGTCGGCCCGAAACAGGCGGGAGAGGGAGAGGCGAAATTAAAACATGAAAAAACCAGTGCCTCATTTTAATGAGCCTCTCTCCCTCCCGCGTGAATTAAGCGGGATTTAAAAAGTGATTGACGGTCAGAATCTGACCGGCTAACAGCTTTAATTTTCCCTACCTTAATTTAGGCTTGCGGAAGTTGCCACGTCCAAAGAAACGTGATAGATTTTTTAATAGAGATCTCGGCAAAACCGGCTCTTCAGTCACTCCCGCGAAAGCGGAATTCCTGAAGTACCTTAAAAATGCTGGATTTCAGCCTGCTTCATGCTTGAACAGAAGTGACGTAATTAAATCCTGAGGGACTTATTCAGAGATCTCCCATAAATATTTTGTCCATGAGGAGTTAACAGCTAATGGATAAAATTGAATTTCTCCAACCTATTTTTCATCCGCGATCTATCGCCATTATAGGTGCTTCCTCGCAAGTGGAAAAATGGGGCTACCGCATGGTCTCCCGTCCCGCCCAAACTGGTTATCGCGGAGACATTTACCCGGTCAACCCCAATAGCAAAGAAATTGCCGGACTTAAAACATACCCCACCATTGCTGACCTCCCTTTCGGTATTGACCTGGCCGTGATCACTCTGCCTGCGGCTATGGTTCCTAATGCGCTGCGGGAGTGCTTGGCCAGGGGCATGCGGGGGGCAATAGTGATCTCTGCTGGCTTTGCGGAAGCTGGTGAAGAGGGGAAAAAATTGCAAGGGGAAATCCGGGAGATTGCCCGCCAAGCCCGTATTCCTCTGGTGGGACCTAACTGTATGGGCATCTGGAGCGCACCAGTCAGTTTAAATTTAGCCTTTGAGGAAGCACCTCTTCGCGGTTCCATCTCTTTCATCTCCCAAAGCGGCACCTTGGGTAATTATCTTATGCTTTTGGCCCGAGCTAAGGGCTATAGCTTCCGGGCTTTCGTCTCCAGTGGTAATCAAGCTGTGCTGGAAGCAACCGATTTCCTCGAATATTTTGGGCAAGATGAAGGTACCAAAGCGATTATCCTTTACTTAGAAGGCCTCCAAGATGCTTCCAGATTTGCTAAAGTAGTTAGGAATATTGTCCCCCAAAAACCAATCTTAATTTATAAAGCGGGCCGGTTCGACGTGGGTGTGAGAGCAGCTCTTTCGCATACAGCTTCTATCGCTGGCAACGACCGCATCTTTGATTCTTTTTGCCAGCAGGTTGGTCTAATTCGCTGCTATGACCCTTTGCATACTTTCGACATGGCCGTAGCGCTTACTACTCAGCCCCTACCCAAAGGCAAGCGGGTGGCCATTATCTCTGGCGGTGGGGGCTACTGTGTAACCATGGCGGAAGCAGCTTGCGCTTGGGGGCTGGAAGTTCCGACTCTTGATTATGCCACGGCCCAGAAGATTAAAGAAATTCTCCATCCTTTTGCTCCTTTCCCTTTAAACCCTGTAGATGCTGCTTCTGACGTACGCCCCATGACATACGCCCGGGTGATAGATATACTTATGGGCTTGGATTATATCGATGGCGTTTTTATGATGATTCCTTTTATGTTTGAATTCCAGTTACGTTCCGCCGCGGCCATCCGGGAACTCGTCGATGCTACCGAGATTATATGCGGATTGCCTGCTAAATATGGTAAACCTATTTTAGGTAATATGATCCCGCGCGTCAGTGTTGGCCCGGCTCTCGACCTCTTTCAAAAAGCCGGCATACCTTTCTTCGCCACGCAGGATGAATCGGCGCGGGCCATGTCCGGATTAGTGCGCTATGCCCAGATCATCTCCCTTGCCAAAGAGGTTCCCTTTTCTGCAGAAAAGCCGCGATTCCCTCGCGCAGATCAGCCAATTGCATATGTAAGCCGAGTTGACCCTGTAAATATTCCAGAGCGTGATTGAAGTGCATATCCATAATGGTATAGAAGGATCTTTTACCAAAGGCGATTACGGCTGGACTAAAAGAAGCTAACTTGTGGGCCACTTCCGCCACCTTCTGGGAAAATTCTGTTTTCGGTACACAATAATTAATCAGCCCAATCTTTGCCGCTTCGGCAGCGGAAATCCTCTCTCCTAAGAGGCATAATTCGAGCGCTTTTTTGGGTCCTAAATGGCGAATCAAAACGGCCGTAACTATGTAAGGCCATAATCCCCGCTTAATCTCGGGAAGACCAAACTGAGATTCCTCGCTGGCCACAACTAAATCACAGGAAAGACAAAGACCAAGACCGCCAGCTAAACAATAACCATCAACTGCGGCCAAGATGGGTTTGGCACAAGCATTCATCTTGGCCAAAAGCTGAGCGAAGAGGCCTCTTTCTCTTTGTTGTTCCCCCAACGGTTTATCTCCGAAGCTGGCCGAAAGATCTGCTCCGGCACAAAACGCTTTTCCTCCTGCTCCCGTAAGGACAATAGATCTTACCTCCGCTGCTGTTTCCCAGGTATCGATTAAAGAACTTATTGTTTTTATTACCTGAGCATTGAGGGCATTTTGGGCTGCCGGTCGGTTAATTGTTATCGTGCCCACTCGATCTTTAACTTCCCCGAGAACCTCTTCCTGATTACTCATGTTCCTTTCCTCCTTTGGGCTATCTTCTCTTTATCCCTAAAATTTCCCTGGCCTCCTCTGGATTGGCCACTTCCCGGCCTACCTCATGCACCATTTTTACCAAGGTCTCTATTAATTGACCATTGCTCGTGGTCTTTGTCCCGTCGGGCAAATAAAAAGTATCTTCTAAGCCGGTCCGCGCATTTCCGCCCAGTTCTAAGCAGCGCCGATGCAAGGGCCAAACTTCCGCCCTCCCTATGGCTATAACCTGCCAGGAACTTTCCGGAGGCATTTCCTCCAGAAGAAGAGGCAGCCAACTGGGCTTGGCCGGCATACCGCTCGCCACGCCCATGACTAAGGAGATATGCGCCGGGCCCGTGAACATCCCATTTTCTTTATAGAGGCCGACACTGCGCACAATTCCTGTATCAAAACATTCAAACTCTGGCAGAATGTCGTTAGCCATCATCACTTTTAAAAACTTGTTTACTTTTTCTACTGGATTGTCAAAGAGAATCGGAGGCCAGGCCCACTGCCCATCTTTTCTGGTCTTTAAATAGTTGAGTGAGCCAGCATTGCAAGCAGCCATCTCTGGGCGGAATTTTTCTAAGCAACTTAAGGGGCCCGAAATATCAGGTCCAGGCGTTCCAGTGCTCATGTTTATTATAATTTGCGGAACTCGTGCTTTAATCGCTTCTATGATCCGCCCCACTGTCTCCAAATCCCAAGTAGGCAGATGGCCTTTACCTGGCGACTGATTGCGGAAATGACAGTGCACTACGGTTGCTCCAGCATTAAAAGCCTCTTGCGCATGAGCAGCCATCTCCTCGGGAGTCACGGGGACCTGATGGACTTGGGGGTCAGTGAGGACCCCAGTTAAAGCACAAGTGACTACCACCTTAGAGTTAATGGTCATTCATCCTCTCCTTTCGCGCTTATTAGGCAACCTCCTCCCTGGAATAAAGTCTTCCCTATTCATTACGGACTTATTAAGTTGGCCCAGGTCTACTAAGGATCTTGGCCCGCTGGGGTAAGTTCTCTTTTTTTTGCCGCGTTATCTCTAAAGCTTCCGTAATTATTTTGCGGGTATCTTTAGGTTCAATGATCTCATCAACTACCTGAGCTGTCCAGCTTTTGGCTGCTTCAAAAACTTCTAATTTTTCCCGGGCCCGATTTAAATACCCTTCATAAGCATCCTCTTCTACACCCAATCTATAGAATTGCCGCAGGTCAAAAGTAGATGCTTGAATAGCGAAGCGCGCTATAGGCCAGGCATAACAAAGGTCGACCCCCATTCCTTTAACTCCACCTAAGATAATACTTCCCGCATCAGCATAGGCTTCCCGCAAGACAATGGTAATTTTAGGAATAGTAGCCGTGGCGTATGTATAAAGAATTTTCCCTAAATGGCGCAGCAGACCTTTGGCTTCTTGGTCTTCCCCCGGAACCATAGGGGGAGTATCAACTAAATTGATTAGGGGAATATTATAAGCATCCAGCACTTGCAGAAAACGGTAGTATTTGTCGCAGGCATCAATCTCTAAGGCACTCCTCTTCACTTTAGGGTTATTGGCTACGATACCGGCCACCTCTCCCTTAAAGCGGCAAAAGCAAGTAATAATCTGGGGGGCATAATTCTCTTTGATCTCTAAGTACTCACCTTCATCTACCAAAAGGCGAATTACTTCGTGCATATCATAAGGACTCGCATACTCATCTGGGACGACCTCTAAAAGTTCTTTTATTTCTCGCTGCGGATTATCCTTTGTCAGTTTATAAGGCGCTTTTTCGCGGTAATTGCTGGGTAAATAACTTAACAACCGGCGGGCTTTTTGAATAGTGTCTTGATCATTATCTCCAACCAGGTCACAAGTTCCACTGAAAACCATGTGGTAGTCAGCTCCGCCTACCTCTTGACTAATCTTCTCGGAAGTGGCCGCTGCGGTCATGCGGGGGCCGCCCAACCACAGATTGGCTGAAGTTCTGCTCATTAACAAAAAATCACAAAGAGCAGGAGCGTAAGCCTGGCCGGCAATGCAGGGGCCCATCAATACATTTATTTGGGGAATTAACCCCGAATAGCGCGAAATGAGCGCAAAATACCAATCTAACCCCCCAGTGGGCACATCCCGATAACCTAACCTGCCTCCGGAGGAATCAAGCAACCAAACCATGGGTATGCCCCAACGAGCCGCTAAATTGATTAATTGGGCACATTTCTGCAGATGCTGCGTGCCAATGGAGCCACCATAAACTGTAAAATCACTGGCATAAATGGCTACCATCCGCCCATCTACGCGGGCCGTACCTACAATGGCTCCATCGCAGGGAGCTTCTGACTTCTTACCATCAATTCTTACCCCTGTAGCTCCTACCGCCGACCCTAATTCGTTAAATGTCCCTGGATCAATGAGGCAGGCAATTCTTTCCCGAGCAGTTAATTTACCCCGGCTATGTTGCCGATCAATCTGTTCTTTACCCCCGCCCAGGAGATTTTTCTGCTGCAGCTCGCGCAACCTTTGAATGGCCTTCTCCATCCGTTCCCCCATCTTTTGACCTCCTCTTTCAGGCTGGCTTAATCGACCTTTTCTTCTCGGGTAATTCTTCTTGCTTGTTAGCTAAGGCTTGTAATGCTTTTACGATCTTGGGTCGGGTATCCCGGGGGTCAATTACTTCGTGGACTGTGTAATAGGTATTCCAGAATTTGCCCATATTTAAAACGCTAAACTGTTCTTTGAGAATGCCCAGGAGAAAATTGTAAACCTGGTCATACCTTCCTTCTTCTTTAGCTTTGGCCAATTCTTTATGGAAGATGGCGTGGACCACTGTTTCTGGACCAGTGGGGGCAAACTCCGTGGTCGGCCATCCATAAACAAAATCTGGGAACATGGCCGAACAGCCCATAACGATATTTGCTCCCCCATAGGCCCGCCGCAAGACAATGGTAATCTTCGGCGAAGTTAAGTGAGCATATGTGTGCAGTAATTTCGCCCCGTGGCGGATCACTCCCAATTTTTCCCATTTGTCTCCAGGGGGAAAGGCTGTGGTATCTACTATATTAATCTGGGGAATATTGAAGGCATCTAAAAAGGTCATGAAGCGATCATATTTATCCGAGGAATCAGGCTCCAAGATCCCGCTAAGTTCCTCTGGGTTATTGGCCACCAGACCACAAACTTGATTATTAAAACGACAAAAGCCCAGGATTAAATGATTAGCAAAATTTTCTTTAAGCTCAAAAAATTCACCTTTATCGACCAAGCGCGTAATAATTTCATGAATGTCGTAGGTAAATCTGGGATCGTCCGGCATTACATCTACCAAATCTTCTTCTCTTCTCTCCGGATCATCACCCATCTCCACTACCGGGGGCTTTTCCCAGCAGTTCTGGGGAAGATAGGTGAGGAGTTTTTTGGTCAGGGCAATCGCTTCTTCATCAGTATCAGCTACCAAGTCACATTGGCCACTCTTTTCCATATGAAAATCACCCCAGCCAGCCTCCGGGGTTTTTTTCTCTCCCCCCAGCCACAAAAAACCAGTTCGTCGATTCATGATCAAAAAATCAGACAAAACTGGGACTACCGCCGAAACCCCCGTACAGGGACCCAAGATTAAAGAAATTCTGGGGACAATTCCGGAGATCAACGAATAATTCCTTAAGAATTGGCCAAGGCCATTAAAACCGATATCCCCGCCTTTGAAGCTGAGCCGCTCCCCTGCGGAATCGATAATGCCGATTATAGGCTGTAAGCGTTGCCCAGCCATCTTCGCTAAATCAGCTAATTTCCAAACTCCCTGGTCCCCTAAAGACCCGGACATGACGGTAAAGTCTGTGGCATACACAAGTACCGGCCGTCCCTGAATTTGCCCAAAACCCGTTATTACGCCATCGCCCGGACTGGGCCTGTTTTTTCCATCCCAAGGCGCTCGGTTATCGCGAATTAAGGAACCTATCTCTTCAAAAGTTCCCGGATCAAGCAAAAGATTTATTCTTTCCCTGGCCGAAAGCTTACCTAAGCTGTGCTGCTGAGCTAAACGCTCTGCTCCTCCACCAGCCAAGCTTTCTTCGCGGAGCCCAGCAAATTTCTTTAGAAATCCGTCCATCCATTGGCCCATTTTTTTATCCCCCATTAAATTATTGGTAATGAGATTGTTGGTGAGAAAAAATCTTGCCCTCGCCAAAAATTCCTGGCATAATAGCACCCATCTAAATTGAGCATTTCTTAATAAAAACCAAGCGAAGTCTAAAAATAGAGGGAATAACTTTGACAGATGCCCGCATCCCCGTATTACTCAACCCAGGCCACCGTGATAATTGGCTATTATATTAAAGAATATAATTTCGGGAGTCAAGGTGGAAACCAGCTGAGCAACAAGAGGAGATCAATCCCTCCTTTTCCCATAGCAAAGGGGGGATGAAGGCGGATTATATAACAATTGAAAAATAAAAGTGAGTTAATCCAGAAGGAATAGCTATGCATAACAAAAGAGTGGAAGTTCGGGCCCCCATGTCAGGTATCTTCTACCGCAAGCCTGCGCCTGACCAACCACCTTATGTGGAAGTGGGCGATATGGTGGTTAAAAAACAAGTATTAGCTCTCTTAGAAACGATGAAAGTCTTTCAAAAGATAAAAGCTCCTGTGGCGGGACGAATAGTAGAGATTGCTTGCCCGAATGAAGCGGCGGTGAAAGATGATGATCTTCTCTTCGTAATTGAAATTACCTCTTATTAATGGCAGCATAAAATAAACGCCATCTTAAGGCGGGGTTCGGCAAGCCCCCAGGGCTTGTCTCTTGCCGCATTTGCTTCATTTTTTATGGGCAATTACGCCACAATTTCATTGGGGGAAGTCGATAAAGCCAGAGCATGGAGGAAGATAAGATTGATAAGTTTAAATATTCAATTGCTCCGATTAATAAAGGTAGGTCATGTTTTCTAAGATTCTTATTGCCAACCGGGGAGAAATCGCCGTCCGCCTAATTAGAGCTTGCCAAGAATTGGGCATCAGATGCGTGGCTGCTTATTCCGAAGCAGACCAGAATAGTTTGCCTGTATTTTTAGCCGAAGAAAAATTTTGCCTCGGTCCTCCTCCCAGTAACCAGAGCTATTTAAATATGGATAAAATCATTCAGGCAGCCTTAAAAACCAAAGCTGAAGCTGTCCATCCAGGTTATGGCTATTTGGCGGAGAACGGACAATTTGCCCGTAAATGCGCTGAACATGGCCTCATTTTTATCGGGCCTACTCCCGAAAATCTGGAATTGAGTGGGGACAAGATTACTTGCAAAAAGATTATGGAAAAAGCGGGCATCCCGGTCATCCCTTGGAGCCAAAAGCTGATTAATAGTTTTGATGAAGCTAAACATTTTTCCCAAATTTTGGGTTACCCCGTTATGCTGAAAGCCACGGCCGGCGGCGGCGGAAGGGGGATCAGGATTTGCCCCAATGAGGAAAGCCTGCGTACAGAATTTCCCATAGCCAAGATAGAAGCCCAAGCAACTTTTGGGCATGATGGGCTTTACCTCGAAAAATGTATCTCTGCGGCCCGCCACATTGAATTCCAAATTTTGGCCGATAAAAAAGGAAAAGTCACCCAATTAGGCGAGCGCGAATGTACTATTCAAAGGAGATATCAAAAGTTGATCGAAGAATCTCCCTCGCCGCGCCTAACCCCGCTTATAAGGCAAAAAATGGCCCACGCCGCTTTAGCGGCGGCGCAGGCCGTCAAATATTTTAATGCAGGCACCGTGGAATTTCTTTTAGATGAGGAGGATAATTTTTATTTTTTAGAGATCAATGCGCGCATTCAGGTAGAACATCCAGTTACGGAGATGACCACCGGTGTAGATTTAATCAAGGCCCAGATCCGCCTGGCTGCTGGTCAAGATTTGACTTTTAGGGAAGAAGAGATAAAGCCGCGGGGTTGGGCGATAGAATGCCGTCTTAACGCGGAAGATCCAGCCCAAAATTTTAAGCCTTCCCCTGGTTTAATCACGGAATTCCATGCCCCGGGAGGTTTCGGAGTTAGGTTAGACACCCACATTTACCAAGGCTATGAGCTTCCCATATATTATGATTCTCTCATCGGCAAACTCATTACCCACGATGTGACCCGCGCCGGCGCTATCAGGATTATGAAAAGAGCTCTGCGGGAGTTGCGCATCCAACCCATTAAAACGACCATTCCTCTCCATCTGCAGATTATGGATGATCCGCTCTTTCTGGAAGGAAGATTTAACACGGCTTTTATTAAAAGATTTGTGCCCGAGGAAGAGGAAGAAGAATAAAAAAATGGGGCGGGTTAATTTAAAATTTTTATATCCCGCCCCTGATTATTTATTACTTTACGGCATTTTTGAGGGCTTTTCCCGGACTAAATTTAGGAACCTTCTTGGCCGGGATCTTGATTTCTTTTCCGGTCTGGGGATTACGCCCGATACGGGCTTTGCGACGGCCTACGCTGAAAGTGCCAAAGCCCACCAGGGTGACACTCTGTCCTTTTTTTAAAGTTTTAGTAATGGTGTCTAAAACGCAGGTTACGGCCTCTTCGGCTTTTTTCTTGCTCCCCACCACTTTGGCAACTTCCGCTACTAAATCACCTTTGTTCATCTATATCACCTCCTTCATTTTTATTAAAATTAAATTTGCCCTTTTATTTTAATGCAAACAGAAAACTTGTCAAATGGTTTTTGCGCCCTTAAAAAAATTTTTTAAAAAAAACTTGCCCCCAAAATCCGCCTGTGGTAATTTTGTCAATGTCAAAAAATGAACTATTTTGCCATAACAAAGGAGAAAAGTATGCCTAAAGAATTTCATCCACCAGCCCGCATTTTGATGGGACCGGGGCCCAGCAACGTCGATCCCCGCGTGCTTTTAGCCCTAGCCAAACCTTTAGTCGGTCACCTTGATCCCGAGTTTGTCCGCATTATGAACAACCTGCAAGAATTGCTGCGCACGATTTTTGGGACTAAGAATCACCTCACTATCCCCATTTCGGGCACAGGCAGCGCCGGCATGGAGGCGGCTTTTGTGAATGTGGTCGAACCTGGGGACAAAGTATTGGTCTGTGTTAATGGTGTTTTTGGGGAAAGAATGACTGATGTGGCTGAGCGGTGTGGGGCGCAAGTCCGTCCTCTTTCGACTACCTGGGGAAAGCCATTCGATCCGCAAATGATTAGAGATGAACTGCGCACTTTCCGTCCGCAAGTTTTAGCCATCGTCCATGCGGAAACTTCCACCGGGGTCCTCCAGCCTCTGGAAGAAATTCGCGACATTCTAAAAGAATTTCCGGAAACATTGTTTTTAGTGGACACGGTTACTTCCTTAGGCGGCCATCCTGTAAAAGTAGATGAATGGGGAATCGATATTTGTTATAGCGGCACTCAAAAATGCCTAAGCTGTCCTCCTGGATTGGCGCCCATTACTTTTTCCGAAAAAGCCCTCCAGAAGATCAAGAAAAGAACTAAGAAAGTTCAAAGCTGGTACTTGGATATGAATTTAGTGGGGAAATATTGGGGCAGCGAGCGAACTTACCACCATACAGCGCCGATCAGCATGAATTACGCCCTCTTGGAAGCCTTGCGCATTATCCATGAGGAAGGCCTGGAGAATAGATATGATCGGCACCGCCGTAATCATCTGGCTTTAGTGCGGGGCCTTGAAGCTATGGGCCTTTCTATGTTAGTAGAAGAACCCTTTAGACTCTGGTCTTTAAATGCCGTTAAAATCCCTCCGGGAATCGATGATGTCCAATTGCGCAAAAAACTCTTAGACGAATACAATTTGGAAATTGGCGGTGGCTTAGGCACCCTTAAAGGGAAGATTTGGCGCGTGGGCTTAATGGGCTATTCATCTTCCGAAACTAATGTCCTCTATTTCCTTATGGCTTTGGAACAGGCCTTACGCGCTCAGGGGTATGAAGTCCCTAAGGGGGCAGGAATTACCGCGGCCCAAGAATTTTATAGCCAAGCCAAATAAAATGGATCAAAAACGCCAGCAACAAATCCAGAAAAAATTAGCCGCCATCGTCGGCGAAAAATGGGTTTTACACTCGCCGGTGGACCTTTGGGTGTACGGTTATGACGCTTCTTTGGCCACCTCCCTTCCTGATTTTGTAGTTCTGCCTGAAAATGTGCAGCAGATAGCCGCTGTTGTGCGCCTAGCCCTAAAAGAAAAAATTCCTTATCTTCCCCGCGGAGCAGGAACTAATCTGACTGGAGGTTCTATCCCAACTAAAGGGGGGATAGTGATAGAAACCTCCCGCCTAAAATCTATAACCGAGATCGACCTACCTAATTTGCGGGCGGCAGTAGAAGTGGGCGCTACTAACTTAGAAGTCCAGAACGCCTTAAATCCTTTAGGCTACCTTTATGCCCCTGATCCGGCCAGTCAAAAAGTTTCCACTATGGGAGGTAATATAGGAGAGAACTCCGGCGGCCCTCATTGCTTAAAATATGGCGTTACTGCCAACCATGTGCTCGGCTTGGAAATGGTCATGCCCGATGGCCAGATCATTACCTTGGGCGGAAAATGTTTAGATCCCTTAGGCTACGACTTAGTTGGTCTAATAGTCGGTTCTGAAGGAACTTTGGGTATAGCGTCGCGGGTGACCATCCGCCTCCTTCATCAACCCCAGGGTGGGCAAACTATTTTAGCTATCTTTGACTCCCTGGACGATGCCAGTCGCACCGTCTCGGCTATCATTGCCGCGGGCATAATTCCTGCTGCTTTGGAGATGATCGACCAAGTAGTACTGCGGGCGGTGGAGGCCTCGGTCAAAGCTGGCTATCCTTTGGATGCCCAAGGAGTGCTCATCATCGAGATAGATGGTATCCGGCAAGGTTTAGCCAGGCAAGCTGAACACATCCGGCAAATCTGCCAAGAAAATGGGGTGCGCGAAATAAGGATTGCCCAGGATGCGGCCGAGCGGGAAATTCTTTGGAAAGGGCGGCGAGGAGCCTTCGGTGCGGTCGCCAGAGTAAAAACAAGCTACCTCTGCGCTGATGGCACTGTGCCGCGAACTCAGCTACCCAAGGTATTACGCCAAGTAAAAGAGATTGGCCAAAAATATGACTTGACTATCGGTAATGTCTTTCATGCGGGCGACGGCAACCTCCATCCTTTAATTCTTTTCGATGACCGCGAACCAGGAGTCAGGGAAAAAGTAATCCAAGCGGGAGCGGAGATTCTAAAGGCCTGCGCTGAAGCCGGCGGAACTATTAGCGGCGAGCACGGGATTGGTTTAGAAAAAATCGATTCTATGCCCTTGATCTTTTCGGCAGATGATATTGCCTGTATGCGCAAAATCAAAGAAGCTTTTGATCCGCCAAACCTCTGCAATCCAGGCAAGATTTTCCCACCCATAGAACAAATTTCATCTAAGCAGGCGAATTATTCATCCGCTTATGCTCAGGGCGACTTTGCCAGTTCCTTAAAAAAAATAGTTGGCGCAGAGAATTGTTGGCCGGAAGCAAAAAATAATGAACTTGCCGTGGATGGTCAAGTTCCTTCCTGGGTAGTTTTTCCTGAGCATATAGACCAAGTGCAAGCGGTTCTCGCCTTGGCTGCTGAAAAAAAAGCCTCTTTGATTCCTATGGGCGGGGGAAGCAAAATAGGGCTGGGCCAACCGCCTTCTTCTTTAGTAGCTGCCCTCAATTTGTCGCGCTTAAACCAAACAATCGATTTAGACCTGGAAAACCTCACTATTACCTTGGCGGCCGGCGCCAAGCTTACTGCTGTCCAAGAATCGCTGGCTAAAGAAGGGTATTTTATCCCTTTAGACCCGCCTTTCACCAAAGCCACCATTGGCGGTATTTTAGCTACCAATGCTAGTGGACCAAAGAGGCTTCTTTATGGGAGCGCTCGGGATATAACTTTAGGAATGAAAGTTGTTCTCCCTGGAGGGAAACTCATCAAAGCAGGTGGCAAGACAGTTAAAAATGTATCCGGTTATGACCTAACCAAATTATTCATCGGCTCCTTGGGCACTTTAGGCGTTATTGGAGAAGCAACTTTGCGTCTCTTCCCTCTGCCCGAAAAAGAGATAATTCTCTTGCTCAATTATGCGGAGATCTCTCCAGCTTTTGCTCTGGCCATGGAAATTTTGCATTCTGAACTACTCCCTTCGGCCCTAATTCTCCTAAATAAAGAAGCCCAAACCGCTCTTCCTCTTCCGCATTTAGCCCCATCGGACTATGGTCTTCTTATGGGGTTGGCAGGGACAAAAGAGGAAGTAGAGGGCCAACTTCCTGCTATTCTCAATTGGGCTGAAAAAGGAACCTCCAAATGGCAAATTTTAGAAGAACAAGAAGTGGCCAAGGTTTGGAAGGCCTTTCAGGAACTGCCAGAAAATCTCTTCCTAAAAGAAGATTTTAACATTTCGGGCAAAGCCTCCCTGCTCATCAGTAAAGGAGCAGAAATTTTTAAAAAAGCAGAAGATCTTTTTCAAAAAAATTCTCGGCAGCCTATACTTATTGGTCATTTAGGCTTAGGGATCTTAAATTTCTTTCTTTCTTCACCTCCCGAAATTATTTCTCAACGCCCAAATAAAATTTTAGATAATATTACCGCTTTGCGTAAAGAGATCGAAGAGCAGGGAGGAAATTTAATTATCACCGCCTGTCCCTTGCCATTTAAAAAAGAGATTTCTGTATGGGGTAATCCTGGTCTTTCTTTCCCTTATATGCAAGCTATTAAAAATGCTCTTGACCCTGGTAAGATTCTCAACCCGGGCCGCTTTTATGGAGGCATATGATCACTTCTCTGTCTGATGAACTGGTTAAATGCAATCGTTGCGGGTTCTGCCTCTCGGCCTGTCCTGTTTATCAAGCTACGGGTTTGGAGACTAAAGCCCCGCGCGGGCGCAATGCTTTGGTGCGCGCTCTGCTGGAGAAAAAATTCTCTTGGAATGCAGAGTTGAAGGAATCTATATTCCAATGCTTAAACTGCCGCGCCTGTGTGGAAGCTTGCTTTCCCGCGGTGGCAACTGATGAAGTTGTTGTTTCCATGCGGGCCGCTTATGCTCAGGAATACGGAGAACCTTGGTTGCGCCGTTATCTTTTCCGCCGTCTTCTTCCTGATCCTAAGAAATTAGCGGCCGCCGTGCGCAAGATTCCTCTTTTAAAAAGCGGAGCCAGCCTGCTTAGGGCTTTAAGTTTTCTTCCCTGGCTGAACAGAGATCTTTTTTTGGCCTTCGATCTCCTCCCCCCCTTACCTACCCAAACTCTCCGCGAACTCTGGACTAATACCAGTAAGCAAGGAGGGCAAGGTAAGAAAATAGCTTATTTCGGCGGTTGCGCTTTTAATTTTCTTCTCCCGGATATCGGTACAGCCACTTTGCAATTGCTTAGCCAAAGTGGCTACGAAATAATTTGGCCAGAACATGGATGTTGTGGGTTACCCGCTTATGGCCACGGTGACTTGGAAGCGGCGCAGATCATGGCCCGCAAAAATATGGAACTTTTTCAAGGGTTAGAAGTAGAAGGCCTAGTTACGGAATGTGCCAGTTGCTCTTCTTTCCTAAAGAAGTATCCCGCTCTTTTTCATGCTGATCCCCATCTGCATGAGCAAGCCCAAAATTTTAGCCGGCGCGTCTTAGATATAAGCGAGTTTCTCCTAAAACAAAAGATTGAATTTAAAAATAGTCATCCAGGTTTAAAAATAACATTTCATGATCCCTGCCATTTGCAGCGTTTCCAGAAAATAAAAGACCAACCTCGGCAACTTTTGCAAAAAATTCCGGGCATAAATTTTGTGGAGATGCCCGAGGCAGACTGGTGTTGCGGAGGCGGCGCCGGCTTGAATTTAGCTCATTATAATTTATCTATGAAAATTTTAGAGCGCAAAATGGGAAACCTGCAAAAAAGTAAAGCCCAAGTCCTAATTACCTCTTGCCCCGGATGCTATTTGCAATTGCGCCATGGGGTTAAAAAGAAGAACCTTCCGGTAAACGTAGCCTACCTTACGGAATTTCTGTATCATGGCCAAACTCCTCTCTCCGACCGAGGAGAGGGATAGGCGGAAGGGCCTACATGCCCAATTACTTGCCAAATTTTCCTTATTTGAATTGCTGAGATGGATCTTGAGCGAGGTATGAATTATAATGATCAAACCCTGGAAATTTTTAAAGGCCGAGAAGATAAACTCCTGCCGCGTTTTTGATATTATCCGCGAAGACTATATATCGCCCAAGAGCGGCCAGAAACATGATTTTTATCTGATTGATTCCGTAGATTGGGTAAATGTCATTCCCCTTACTTCCGAGCAAAAAGTAATCTTAGTCAAGCAATACCGTTTCGGCACTAAGGACTTTTCTCTGGAAATTCCCGGAGGCATGATTGATCCCGGAGATACGCCCGCCCAAGCGGCTACCCGGGAACTTCTGGAAGAGACAGGCTATGCGGGGGACGAACCTATTCTGTTAGGCATGGTCCATCCTAATCCCGCCATCCATACCAATCGTTGTTACACTTATCTAATTAAAAATGCTCTTTACCAAAAGCTTCCCGAACAAGATTCCACAGAAGATATAGAGGTACAAATTGAACCTCTTCCCGAAATCCCTAATCTTATTTCTAAAGGAATAATTACCCACGCTTTAGTGATCGCCGCCTTCTACTGGTTTTTTTCCAGTTCCTGGTCAAAAATAAAATAATCATCTTTCCTCTCCCCTGGAGACCGGGTCGCCATGGGGAGAAAGGGCCAGAGGCAGGCCAGAGGCAGGCCGGAGGCAGGCATGAATGAAGAAGCATCTAAATCCGCCCCGCACCCATGGAAGATCCACTGCCTCATGATTCTGCATGAATGCTTGCCTCTGGCTTGCTTCTACCCCTTCACCAAATTTTGCTATTTGTTAATTATGACCCAGTCTCCTGGGGGACTGGGAAGATTAAAGAGTGGCAGCAATTACTACCCGCTGAATTTCGTTCGTTCCTTCATAGATCTGCGTAATTTTAGCGTCGCGCATAAATCGCTCTACAGGATACTCTTTTATATATCCGTATCCTCCCAAAACTTGCACCGCTTCCACGGTTACCCACATGGCTACATCAGAGCAGAAACATTTGGACATAGAAGAAAGGCGAATAGTTTCAGGAGAAAGGCGCGACATATCTTTAGGTAGCTCCTGAAGGACCGCCGCCGTTTTATATAAAAGCTGACGAGCAGCTTCTATCTTCATAGCCATATCAGCCAATTTGAAAGAAATTCCTTGATGAGCAATAATCGGTTTACCAAAAGCGATCCGTTCTTTGGCATAATTTAGGGCATATTCAAAGGCGCCGGTAGCGATTCCTAAGGCCTGCGCTCCTACCGCTGGCCGGCTAAAATCTAAGGTTTTCATCATGATGGCGAATCCCCAGCCTTCCTGCCCCAGAAGATTTTCAGCAGGCACTGCACAATCTTCAAAGATTAATTCCACGGTATCTGAAGAACGTATGCCCAATTTATCCTCGTGTTTGCCTACAGAAAAACCTTTTGTCCCTTTTTCCACAATAAAAACGCTCGCTCCTTTATGTCCTCCTTTGGCCGGATCAGTAAGGGCGTAAACCGTAACGATATCGGCCACCCCCCCATTGGTGATGAAAGTTTTGCTCCCATTTAAGATATAAAAATCCCCTTGCCGGATAGCTTTGCATCTAAAAGAGGCTACGTCTGACCCCCCACCCGCTTCTGTCAAAGCAAAAGCCGCTAATTTCTCCGCCCCGGCCAAAGCAGGAAGGTATTTTTCCCTTTGCGTTTCATTTGCGGCCAAAAGAATTGGTAAACTGCCCAATTCTTGCGCTACAGGCAAAATACCAACCGCGGCATCAACTTTCGATAACTCTTCGGTCACGATGATTAATGAGAGCAATCCGGCCCCACTGCCTCCAAACTCCTCAGGGAAATCAACTCCCATAAGCCCATTGGCCCGCAACAAATCCACCATCTCCCAGCTAAATTCCCCTTTTTGATCACGGGCTGCTGCCCCAGGCTCTACTTTTTCTTTAGCCAATTTCCGAACCATCTCACGCAGCAAATTTTGTTCTTCCGTCAGGGCATACTGCATAGCTATTCTCCTTTCTGAATTATGGAAATGCCCCAGGGAAAATAGAAACCACGGAGAATATTATTTTTCAACCCTTTAATAATCATTCCTCGTTAGGCCATCTTTCCCTTATCCCAGCATTCCATTATTCCATCATTCCAATATTCCCCTATTCCAATACCCCATTACCCACTATTCCAGTATTCCTATTTTCCAGAATTTTTTCCTTTTTTTGCCCTATTCTGCGCCATAACCATTAAATTTTAGGAAATATTATTTAGAAATGTCTATGAAAAAATGAAGGCTAAGGTAATCCCTCACTGAAGGGTTGGTTACATATAAAAAAATTATTTCTTGTCATTTCGTAGGGCCAGCTTTTATGGCTGGCCAATTTCGCTAATGGTTTGCCTCACAAATCTAATCTATTGTCCATCTCGAAATTTTTTAA